>ENA-ORUG01000053-ORUG01000053.1-human-gut-metagenome-genome-assembly--contig:-NODE-53-length-134021-cov-11.305891_pt1 | contig 134021 bp, 102 predicted proteins | sample MGYA00242079_ERZ509207 | MGnify/ENA primary metagenome ERZ509207 (study PRJEB26280, sample SAMEA2338780) | human gut metagenome | biome: human gut; feature: human-associated habitat; material...
AGAGCAGAGCAGAGCAGAGCAGAGCAGAGCAGAGCAGAGCAGAGCAGAGCAGAGCAGAGCAGATAATATTGACATTCTGAAAGCGATATGTGCTTTCTTGATTGTTTGTATTCATGCTCCGTTTCCGGGAAAGTTCGGTGCATATTTTACGACACTGACTAGAGTAGCGGTTCCCATTTTCTTTATGATTACGGGATACTTTTATGGGGATACTGTTGCACGGCATAAGGAAAATCGACAGATCAGGAAAATATTCTACTTGGTTGTAAGGGCAAATTCAATTTTCTTTATTTGGAATATTGCGCTCGGTATCCTCAAAAGAGATAGCATAGTAACCTATGTCCGGAAAATTTTTACTGGAAAGAGCATTCTGAAGTTCTTGGTATTGAATGAATCACCGTTGGCAGGGCACCTTTGGTATTTAGGAGCAATTCTTTATGTGCTAGTGATTGTTCTGCTGGTGGACAGATTTAACTGCAAAAAGGTTTTATACTATTTAACTCCGGTTCTGCTCATTGCAGATTTGGTGTTTGGAAAGTATTCGCTGCTCATTTTCCATCGGGAGTTTCCGTACATATTAGTTAGAAATTTCCTTTGTGTAGGAATACCATATTTTTGTATTGGAAATCTCATCAGAGAAAAACGGTGCTCTGAAAAATGGAATAGAAAAATACTTCAGGTGCTGATTGTAGTTTTTACGATAACCAGTCTTGCAGAAAGATTTGTTTTGGTGAGTGCAGGATTGAATGCAACAAGAGATCATTATCTCAGTACGACTTTCTTGGCAATCTGTCTTTTTGTATATACTCTCAAGAGCAATTGGCATAATAAAGGATTGGCTGTAATTGGAAGGAAATGTTCCACATGGCTTTATATTATTCATCCGATTTTCATTACGGCCTTTTCAGTCGCAACAGGTAAGCTCGGCATAAAATCGATTTACAGATGCGTTGCACCGATTGTGACTTATTGTGCAACATTAACGTTCTTAATCGTTATGTGTAGACTTAAATCGCTTTTAGTAAAAAATAATCAAAGGAAATAGTTAAAATGTCAAAATACTTTGGAACCGATGGCTTCCGTGGTGAAGCCGGAATTACATTAACAGCAGGCCATGCTTATAAAGTGGGTCGCTTCCTCGGCTGGTATTATAATGCACTGCGTGAGCGCAATGGTGACAACAATCCTGCTCATATCGTCATCGGCAAGGACACCCGTCGCAGCTCCTATATGTTCGAGTACAGTCTGGTTGCAGGTCTGATGGCCTCTGGAGCAGATGCTTGTCTGCTACACGTCACCACCACTCCTTCCGTGGCGTACATCGCTCGCGTGGATGACTTTGACTGTGGTATTATGATTTCCGCGAGCCACAACCCCTACTACGATAATGGCATCAAGTTGATCGACTGCTACGGTGAGAAGATGCCTGAGGAGACTCTGCTGCTGGTGGAAGACTACATCGACGGCAAGCTCCATGTTTTTGATAAGGACTGGCCGGAGTTGCCCTTTGCCCACCGTGAGCATATTGGCTGTACTGTGGATTACATCTCCGGTCGTAACCGCTACATGGGCTACCTGATCTCTCTGGGTATATACTCCTTCAAGGGTGTCAAGGTCGGTCTGGACTGTGCCAATGGCTCCAGCTGGAATATCGCAAAGTCCGTGTTCGATGCTCTTGGCGCGGACACTTATGTTATTAACAACAAACCGAATGGCTTGAACATCAATAACAATGCTGGCTCCACTCACATCGAGGGTCTCCAGAAGTTTGTTGTGGAAAATCATCTGGATGTTGGTTTTGCTTACGATGGTGATGCCGACCGCTGCCTGTGTGTGGACGAAAAGGGCAATGTTATCACTGGCGACCATATCCTTTACATTTATGGTTGCTACATGAAGGAACGTGGTAAGCTGTTAAATAATACTGTTGTCACCACAGTTATGTCCAACTTTGGTCTCTACAAGGCTTTCGATGAGCAAGGTATCGGTTACGCTAAGACCGCTGTCGGCGATAAGTATGTTTATGAGTATATGGCCAAGAACGGCTGCCGTGTCGGTGGTGAGCAAAGCGGCCATATCATCTTCTCCAAGTATGCGAGCACTGGTGATGGCATTCTGACCAGCCTGAAAATGATGGAAGTCATGCTGGCTAAGAAGAAGCCGATGAGTGAGCTGGCAGCACCGCTGAAAATTTATCCGCAGGTGTTGGAAAATGTCCGTGTGACCGATAAGAAGGCTGCACAGAATGATCCTGTTGTTCAGGAAGCTGTGTCTAAGGTTGATGAAGCACTGGGCGATACTGGTCGTATTCTGGTGCGTGAGTCCGGCACTGAGCCTGTGGTGCGTGTCATGGTGGAAGCACCAGATCATGATACTTGCCAGAAGTATGTTGACGAAGTGGTTAATGTGATCTGCGAAAAGGGATATAAGGCGTAAAGTCAATGACGACTCTGGCAATTACCCGGAGTCGTTTTGCATAAGAGGGAAAGTATAATAGACGAGAGAAGTAAATATCGGGAGGGATAAACCTATGTGTGGAATCGTTGGTTTTACAGGAAACCGACAGGCAGCACCGATCCTGCTGGATGGTCTGTCGAAACTGGAATATAGAGGATATGATTCGGCCGGACTGGCTGTCCGTGATGGAGAGAATCTGGCACAAGTCGTGAAAGCAAAGGGTCGCCTGTCTAATCTGATCGAGAAAACGGATAACGGTAATGCTTTGAAAGGAACTTGCGGTATCGGCCATACTCGCTGGGCAACACATGGTGAGCCGAGCCAGACCAATGCCCATCCGCATGTTTCCGGCAACTGCATTTGTTCTGGTTCCGGTCCAGTCGAATCTGAGGTTGTCGGTGTACATAACGGTATCATCGAGAACTATACTGAACTGAAGGAAAAACTGCTGAAGCACGGTTACACATTCTACAGCCAGACCGATACGGAAGTAGTTGTTAAACTGGTTGATTACTATTATAAGAAGTATAACCTTGGCCCCATCGATGCCATTGCGAAGACAATGGTTCGTGTCCGTGGTTCCTATGCTTTGGAGCTGATGTTCCGTGACTATCCGGGCGAGATCTGGGTAGCGCGTAAGGACAGCCCGATGATCATCGGTATTGCGGATGGTGAAACTTATGTGGCTTCGGATGTTCCGGCAATCCTGAAATACACTCGCAATGTGTATTATATTGGAAACCTTGAGTTTGCAAAACTTGTTCCGGGTGAGGCTCATTTCTATGACCTGAATGGTGATGAAATCGAAAAGCAGACCACCGAGATCAAGTGGGATGCAGAAGCGGCTGAAAAGGGCGGCTTTGAGCATTTCATGATGAAAGAGATTCATGAGCAGCCGAAAGCTGTCCAGGATACTCTTAATTCCGTAATCAAGAACGGAGTTATCAATCTGTCCAGCGTGGAGATTACCGAAGATGAGATTAAGAATTTCGAGCAGATTTATATTGTTGCTTGTGGTTCTGCATGGCATGTGGGCATGGCTGCTCAGTATGTGCTGGAAGATATGGCAGACATCCCGGTGCGTGTGGAACTTGCATCTGAGTTCCGCTACCGTAAGATGCCGCTCAATCAGAAAGCACTGGTGATCGTTGTTAGCCAGTCTGGTGAGACAGCGGATACACTGGCAGCATTGCGTCTTGCAAAAGAAAAGGGCTTCACCACAATGGCTATCGTTAATGTGGTAGGCAGCAGCATCGCGCGTGAAGCTGATAAAGTGTTCTACACACTTGCTGGACCGGAAATCTCTGTTGCTACGACAAAGGCATACAGTGCACAGCTTGCCGCTATGTACTGCCTGGCAGTGCAGTTTGCGAAGGTCAGAGGAAAAATCACGGATGAGCAGTACAGCTATTATATTTCTGAACTGCAGACTATCCCGGAGAAGATACAGAAGATTCTGGAAGACAAAGAGCGTATCCAGTGGTTCGCGGCAAAGTACGCCAACGCTCATGATGTGTTCTTTGTTGGTCGTGGTATCGACTATGCAGTCAGCCTGGAAGGCAGCTTGAAGCTGAAAGAAATCAGCTATATCCACTCCGAGGCATACGCAGCAGGTGAGCTGAAGCACGGCACCATCAGCCTGATTGAGCAGGGAACACTGGTCATCGGTGTGTTAACTCAGAGTGAACTGTATGAGAAGACTGTAAGCAATATGCTGGAGTGCAAGAGCCGTGGGGCTTATCTGATGGGACTGACTACTTATGGCAAGTACGAGATTGAAGATCAGGTGAACTTCACAGTCTATGTCCCGAAGGTAGACGAGCATTTCATTGGCAGTCTGACCGTGATTCCGCTGCAGTTGCTGGGATACTATGTATCTGTGGCAAAGGGCCTCGATGTGGATAAGCCGAGAAACCTTGCAAAGAGTGTGACGGTGGAGTGATTGGATATGGAAAGAGAAATACCAGTACTATATAAAAGAAAAGAAGAATGCTGTGGTTGCACGGCCTGTTATGCCATCTGCCCGAAAGAAGCTATTTCTATGGTAGAGGATGAAGAAGGCTTTGAGTATCCACAGATAGATGAAAGTAAATGTGTTCGTTGCTATCAGTGCATTAAGGTATGCCCAATTAAAGCAACACGAGCACATTAAGGAGAGATATGAACACAACATTACTTATCATGGCGGCCGGAATAGGCAGCCGATTTGGAACAGGAATTAAACAGTTGGAGCCGGTTGATGATGCAAACCATATCATCATGGACTACTCAATCCATGATGCGATTGAGGCTGGTTTCAATCATGTGGTATTTATTATCCGTAAGGATATCGAGAAAGAGTTCAAAGAGGTCATCGGCAATCGCATTGCCTCCATTTGTTCCTCTCATAATGTAACTGTGGACTACGCTTTTCAGGATATCAACGATATTCCGGGAGAACTTCCGGCAGGCCGTACAAAGCCGTGGGGAACTGGGCAGGCCGTGCTTGCAGCGAAGAAGGTAATCATGACCCCGTTCATTGTGATTAATGCAGATGATTACTATGGCAAGGAAGGCTTCAAGGCCGTCCACGAGTATCTTGTAGATGGCGGTGAGTCTTGCATGGCAGGATTTGTCTTGAAGAACACGCTGTCCGATAACGGTGGTGTGACCCGTGGTATCTGCAAGATGGATGAGGGAAATAACTTGACAGAGGTTGTGGAAACAAAGAACATTGTAAAGACAGCAACCGGAGCAGAAGCAGACGGTGTGGCTGTCGATGTGAATTCTCTGGTATCTATGAATATGTGGGGATTGACTCCTGATTTTCTGGATGTGCTGGAAGAGGGCTTCAAAGAGTTCTTCGAGAAAGAAGTACCGGGTAATCCTCAGAAAGCCGAGTATCTGATTCCAATCTTTATCGGTGAACTTCTGGCAGAGGATAAGATGTCTGTTAAGGTGCTGCGGACTAATGATACATGGTATGGCATGACCTATAAAGAGGATGTTGCGGTTGTAAAAGAGAGTTTTCGTGGTATGCTGGAGCGTGGTGTTTATAAAGAAGAACTGTTCTGTGATATAAAGTAATATTGGTATTGTAAAATAGCAAAATGCTCAGATCCCCCACAAAGGATCTGAGCATTTTCAATACGAACTATTTCTTCTGTAATTTCAGCACGTCCTCAAGAGAAAGGCCTGAAAATCTGGAGATGTCTTCAGGGGAGAATCTTGGATCCTGAAGCATACGCTGTGCTGTCAGTATAGCTTGTTCCTGATGGCCTTCGGCACGCGCATCATCGCACATTTCCTGAACAGCCTGACACATATTAACCCTCCCTTCTGTTTCTGTGAAACGTAAGTTGATACCGGTTATGGAGTCGATGACCCGGGCTGCTTTGAACTCGAGTGACCGGAAGCCGGGACTCTGTGATGTAAGCTCCTGGAGCTTCCGTTTATCTTTGGAATATTTGATGAAGAGCATGACTTCTTTGAGATTGCTCTGGAGTTTGTCAAGTTTTTCATCCTTTATCTCGGCAGGTGAGAAGAGATTGATCCGGTAATCCGGGACCATGGAAAGAATTTCGGGGTCCTGGACAGAGAGCATTTCGTGGAGGCTCCTGGGAGCGTTCCAGGTGTCGGAACCGAAGTACACGACCGTGGTTATGACCGGGATGAGCCGGTCATCCTTGTAGAAGCCGGTGAGATATTCTCCGGATGTAGAAGGCCATTGCTTTGCTTCTCTGTGTGATCTGGCGGAATTTTCTACCTGCCCTGCGTATTCTAATGCATCGTAGACCATATTCTTAACCGGCATTGCAAAGTTCTGTTCCGATTGATTTTCAATCCCCAAGAGAAGATAGATTCTTGAATCATCGTGCATAACATTAAGAGATTTGAATTCGTCCCGGAATTTCTGGACAGGAACTTCTGAAGTGCCGAATCCGTAGGGGACAGCGAGAGCTGTGGTATCCAGTGGATGAAGAGTGTCAGGGTCTATGATGTTTTTTCCTTTGTACAGCATATGGTTGAACACATCCGCAAAAACGCGGTTGTTAGCCATGTAATCTTTGGTGATGGTATCCTTTGTACCCATAGGTTTCACCACATTCGATCTGTTTATGTGATCAGAGTAGTTTATTATCTGATCCAGTTACAGGGTATCATACATTTTGGTGTTTGAGAAGCGGATATCTGATATTTTATCGGGATTTTACAGTGGCTTCTTGCCAGCTACCCTTTTTCGGTGTTAAAATAACAGCATCAATGAAAGAACAGGGAGAATGAAATCAATGTACGATTATCTTATCGTAGGTGCCGGTCTTTACGGTGCGGTTTTTGCACAGGAGGCGAAGCGTGCCGGGAAGTCAGTGCTTGTGATCGACAAGCGTCCGCATATTGCGGGAAATGTATATACAGAGAAGGTGGAAGGGATCAACGTGCATAAATACGGTGCGCATATTTTCCATACCAATAATAAGAAGGTCTGGGATTATATCACCCGGTTTGCCACCTTCAATCGTTTTACCAACAGTCCGGTTGCCAATTATCACGGGGAGCTGTACAGTCTTCCGTTTAATATGTATACCTTTAACCGGATGTGGGGCGTGGTGACTCCGGAGGAGGCTGCGGCAAAGATCGAGGAGCAGCGGCAGGCTACAGGGATCACGGAACCTTCGAATCTGGAGGAACAGGCTATCAGCCTTGTAGGTACGGATATTTATGAGAAGCTGATCAAGGGCTATACAGAGAAGCAGTGGGGACGTCCATGTACGGAGCTTCCTGCTTTTATCATCAAGAGGCTTCCGGTGCGTCTGACCTTTGACAATAACTATTTCAATGCGTTGTACCAGGGAATCCCGGTGGGTGGTTATACGAAGATGGTTGCCAATCTGCTGGACGGTATCGAGGTACGGCTGAATGAGGATTATCTGGAGAAAAAAGAGCAGTACGATGCAATGGCGGAGAAAGTGATCTACACAGGTGCCATCGACGCATATTTTGACTATAAGCTGGGAACTCTGGAGTATCGTTCTGTGCGTTTTGAGAATGAAACACTGGATAAACCTAATTTCCAGGGAAATGCAGCAGTGAATTATACGGATGTGGAGACTCCATGGACCCGTATCATCGAGCATAAATGGTTTGAGTTCGGAAAGGATGAGGAGGGTAATGATTTTCCGAAAACGGTGATCAGCCGGGAATACAGTTCCGAGTGGAAGCCTGGAGATGAGCCGTATTATCCGGTCAATGATGAGAAGAACGGAGCGCTTTACGGACAGTATAAGGAGCTTGCAGAGAAGGAACCGAAGGTGATCTTCGGCGGCCGTCTTGGCGAATATAAATATTATGACATGGATGCGGTGATCGCTTCTGCGCTGGATATGTGTGAGCGGGAGCTTGCATAAAAAAGATACTGGATATAACTAATGATAAGATCCTCTTATATTTCGGAGCCAAGGCAAAAGAGAAATATAAGGGGATTTTATGCATAGAATGGCAGTGAGATTTTTTGAGGGAGGAAAGAGCAATGAAAAGGTGCAAAGGTGTGCTTCTGGCAGGAATGCTGGTGCTGAGTATGAGTGTTCCGGTGTATGCGGACAAGTCGGTTGTGGTGAAGGTGGAGGCTCCGGCGGATACCACAGATTATTATATGACTGTGGATTCCGGTGGAGTTGGTGTGGATATCTATCCGTCCACCGACGGAAAAGGTGAAAAGCTCAATGATAAGACGGTAAGGGATGGTACTGTCCTGCATATCGAAGGGGAGACAGAGAAGAATGGTGAGACCTGGGGATATACAGAGTATAATGGCAGATACGGTTATGTGCCGCTGGAGGAGCTGCGGCCCTCAAAGGATGCGGAGCTGGCGAAGGCCGGAATCGCAGGGAGCACGGAGAAAGAGACTTCTGCAGTGAATCAGGGAGACGCATCCGATACGCAGAATTCCGCAGCCGGCGAGACTCAGGGGAAAGCAGCAGGAACGGACAATACAGGCAGCTCTCAGGCTCAGAATGGCGAAGGACAGGGAACGTCTGCAGGGACGGACAATACAGGTAACTCTCAGGCTCAGAATGGCGAAGGACAGGGAGCGTCTGCAGGGACGGCCAGCACAGATGAATCTCAGGCTCAGAGAGGTGAGGTTCAGGGGCCACCTGCAGGGACGGCCAGCACAGGTAGTTCTCAGGCTCAGAGCGGCGAGGTCCAGGGACCGCCTGCAGCGGATGGAACAACAGAAGGTGGGAAATCTGCGGATGAAGCTGTCACTAAGCCGGTCAATGGCACAGCTGCGACATCCTTTAAAGAAGAAAATTCCTGGTATAAAAGTCCGTTTATCTGGATCGGGATCGCAACAGTACTTGCAGTAATCGGAATTCTGGGTTATCATTTGAAAAAACGTTAACAGATAAACCAGATCAATATAAGAAAAGTGGAGAATTTTGTGAAGAGACTACAGCTTGTCAGGAAGAAATTACTGCCGCTTCTTCTGTGTGTGGCAGTTGCGGGCAACCAGGTTCCGGTCATGGCAGCCGATGTGGAAGGCTTCAGTGATTCTGCGGAAGGCTTCAATGAAGAATGGTCTGAAGATACACAGACGCAGTCGGCGGAAGCAGAGGATACGACGGAGACCGTAGAAGGGAATACCACAGAGAACACCGGTATCCCTGATGAACAGACCGAGGATATTGCAGAGGCAGCCGACGGGGATACCGAGGATATAGCCTTGCAGAGCTCCGAGGAGGATACAGAAACTCCCGAAATATCAGAAGGATCGTCTTCAGATTCCCAGGAGGAGGCTACCTTTGGCGACGGTGAGGAGAGCTTCGGGGATGCCTCAGACAGTGGTGAGTCCGGCATCGAATATATCAAGGGCCGTCCGCTTACGGAGGAAGAGGAGCAGGAACAGCTGGCACCCTTTGATAATCTGACCTCTTATTCCACCGCCGTGGAGATCGGAAATGATGTGGATGAGGTACCGATGGGAAGAGCTGCGGCCTATCCGTCCTATTATAATGCAGCGGATCAGGGATATGTCACTTCCGTAAAGAATCAGGAGCCCTACGGTATGTGCTGGGCATTTGGAATGGCCTCTCTTCTGGAAACCTCGTTTCTGACCCAGGGCCTTGGGGCTTATGATCTGTCGGAAGAGCATCTGGCGTATTTTTTTGCAAACAGAAAGAATGACCCGCTTGGAAATACCTACGGGGATGTCAATAAGCATATGGGGACAGATGATAAAGGAAACGCAGATTATCATGAGGGCGGAAATGATCTTCTGGCTTCCATGTTTCTGAGCACCTGGTCCGGAATGACAACAGAAGGGGATGTGCCTCTGGCAACAGATTCCACGCATACACAGAAAACCGGTGTGACTCCGGCGGCATCCAAGGCGTACAATGCAGCTGCTTATCTGAAAAATACCTATTTTTCCGATTATTCCGTAAATGCCATGAAGAAGCTTCTGGTTGCAAATAATTCAGTTACTGTGATGTATAATGCACAGAATGCCTATTACAATGCAAGTACAGCGGCCTATTCCTATCCTACCAGCACCAAGAACGTGAATCATGTAGTTACAGTGGTGGGTTGGGATGACAATTATTCTGCGAAGAATTTCCGGGCATCTTCCAAGGTAAAGGGAGACGGAGCCTGGATCGTTAAGAACAGCTGGGGTACAGGCTGGGGAAAATCCGGATATTTTTATATGTCTTATGAGGATAAGTCTGTCAGTGAGCTGGTTGCGGCTACGGCTGTCAATACACCGAAATATAGCAACAATTATTTTTATGACGGAACGTCAGGGCTTGGCTCCATCCGCATGTATGCGGGAGAACAGCTGTCCACGGTTTTTCGTGCCAGTGCAGGAAACGGAAAAGCGGAATCGCTTGGCGAGGTGACTCTTAGCTCCATGTCTGCCAATAATTCCTATACTGTGCAGGTATACACAAATCTGAAGGATGCCAGTGATCCTACCAGTGGAACACCGGCATATTCCACACCGGTTTCCTGCAGTCAGCCGATGGCTGGGGTTATGACCTTTCAGATCCCAGAGGTTCTGCTCAGCCAGAACAGTCTGTATTCTATTGTGGTGACAAATGCAGGAAGCACATATATAAAATACTGTGTGGAGGCAGAGGTCAGTTATGGCTGGTGCAGCTTTTCTCCGTCTATCGTATCCGGTCAGAGCTTTCTGCGATATAACGCGGAGGATACCTGGATGGATGCGGTTGAATTTAATCCATCGGTAACGCCGAGGATCAAGGCGCATACCAGGACTCTGAGCAGTGCGGCCAGGATGCAGCTTTCTTCCTCTGAGATAAGTCTGTATTCCAAAGATCAGAAAACACTGAATGCTTCAGCTACCAGATCCGAGATGGATGCTTCCGGCATTGTCTGGGAAAGCTCAGATACCAGTGTGGCTGCTGTAAATGGAAGCGGCGTTGTTACTGCAAAAAATCCGGGAACAGCAACCATAACCTGCTACGGAAAAAATGCCAGGGGAATCCGAGCTACCTGTAAGGTTACGGTGAAGCTTCGTCAGACCACAGGTGTAAAACTGGTTTCCAAGGCATTTAACAGGATACGGATCTCCTGGAAAGCAGTTCCCGGCTGCAATCGTTATGCTATCTATCGCTGGGATGAAAGCGGAAATTCAAAAAAAATGGCAACCGTGACAGCAGATGTAGTGACCTGGCAGGATACTGCAGTGAAAACAGGAAGCACTTATACGTATCGGATCCGGGCTTCTTATGTACGTTCCGGAAAGAAGACTGTTTATGGAGCCGTATCTTCGCCGTTCTCAGCAAAAGCGGAGCTGGGGAAGGCCCGTGCAGTGGCTGAAGCTGTCAGCGGACCATGTAACAGGGTATCCTGGAAGAAGGTTTCCGGAGCCAGTGGCTATCATATCTACCGGAAGCTCCAGGGGAAAAGCTGGGTTCGGATCGGAACCGTGAACAACAAAGTATTGTCCTGGCAGGACACGAAGATTGAGGGAATCACCTCCTACGCTTATGCTGTGAGGCCATATAAGAATGTAGACGGGAAAAAAGTTTTCGGAGGATATCAGGCAAGCAGCTATATCCTGTCCTATCCGGAACTTCAGAAGATATCCAGTGTCAGGAAGACCTCCAGGGGGCTGAAGATCTGCTGGAAAGCGCAGAAGAAAGCAGATTGCTATCAGATCTACCGTAAGACCGGAAAGGGTTCATGGAAAAAGATCAGTACAGTTTCCGGAGGCAGCAGCTCCTCCTTTGAGGATAAGACCGCAAAAAAGGGAACAACGTATTACTATGCGGTGCGTGCAGGGATAAAAACCTCCGGTGGAAAAGTACTCTGCGGAGGATACGCCGCAAAAGCAGCAAAGAGATAAAAGTGTTAAAATATAAAACGCCCGGATCTGGCTTGAAACATTCCAGATCCGGGCGTTTTATGTTTTGGTTGAATATGTGTATTATATATGATTATATCAGGCAGTTCAAAAGAAAGATCAGTCGTTGTTGATCACAACGCCTTTCTGAAGCATGATGTTGGCATAAAGTGCTTTCTCACTTGTGGAGATGATGCAGTATGCAGTTTTGGCTTCGTCATAGAATGCGAAACGCTCGATGTTTCCGACGGCTTTTTCGCCACGCTCGTCATGCTTGGAAACGATTTCTTTATATGTATCCCAGATCGGTGTCTCCACATTATCGCCAGGCATTACTTCCATCAGGTTTACCGGATGCTCTACATAAGTATCCAGCGGGAAGAGCTTCAGGATGGCATCCAGGATCTCCGGAACGCCATGTCCGTCACAGCGGATGGTGATGGCATTTTTTCCCATGGATTCTACAGGGAAGTTTCCGTCAGCGATAACAAGACGGTCACTGTGTCCCATCTCACATAAAACCTTCAGTAATTCTGGTGATAAGATTTCTGGAATTCCTTTTAACATAGTTCATATCCTCCTAAGATCATTGTGTACTTACAGTATTTTCGGAAATTATAGCATCAGGCTCAGATGATCAGAACAGGATACATGGATTTCCGAAACTGTTATGACGCCGGTAGTATCAGACAGACCTGCCCGGCCACAGGCTTTAGAACTCTTATTAATTAATCTAACGGTATTTGGTCTTCTTTTCAAGGGAATATTTTCCTGTAAATGATGAAAATTTTATGGTTGACAGAAAACGTATGGAGCGCTATGATGAACTCAAACGGAAACGTTTCGGTTTCTGAACCAAATGAGAAAATAATACAAAACAAACACAATGATTATGATTCCAAGGAGGAGAAGATTATGCCACTTGTTACATCGAAGGAAATGCTGTTAAAGGCACAGAAGGGCGGATATGCAGTAGGAGCATTCAACGCAGAGAATATGGAGATGGTGAAGGCAATCATCCAGGCAGCTGAGGAGCTGAAAGCACCGGTTATGATCCAGACAACACCTTCTACTGTTAAATATGGTACGGTTGAGACTTACGCTGCGATCGTAGCAGCAGAGGCAGCCAAGGCTTCCGTTCCGGTATGCCTTCATCTTGACCACGGCAGCAGCTTTGAGCTTGCAATGCAGGCAATGCATGCAGGCTATACCTCTGTGATGATCGATGGTTCCAAGCTGGATTTTGAGGATAATATCAGAGAGACCAGGAGAGTTGCGGATGTGGCAGCAGCCTTGGATATCCCATGTGAGGCTGAGCTCGGTAAAGTCGGTGGTAAAGAGGATGATCTTGAGGCTGAGGCAGACACTAACACCGACCCGCAGGAGGCGAAGGAATTCGTGGAGCGTACAGGTGTTACTTCCCTGGCAGTTGCCATCGGAACCGCACATGGTTTCTATGTGGGAACACCGGTTCTTGACAAGGAACGCTTGAGCGAGATCCGCGAAGTCGTAGATATCCCCCTTGTTCTTCACGGGGCATCCGGACTCAGTGATGAGGATGTCAGCGACTGTGTAAAACGTGGTATCTGCAAGGTTAACTTTGCAACAGAGCTTCGTGCCGCATATTCCAGGGCAGTGAAGGAGACCTTTGCAGAGAATGAGAACACCATCGACCCGAAGGCCTACGGAAAGAAAGCAATCCAGGCAGTGAAGGAGCTGGTTGAGGCGCGTATGAAGGTTTGCGGCTGTGATGGAAAGGCAGAATGATCTTCTGTAAAAAAACAGAAACGGAGTGATCAGTATGGCAGCAACCATGAAAGATATTGCCAGGCGGACCGGACTTGGGCTCGCAACGATTTCTTCTTATTTTAACGGCGGAAACGTAAGAGAAAAAAACAGAATAAAGATCGAGGAGGCCATTCAGGAGCTGCATTATGAGGTCAATGAGGTGGCCAGAGGGCTTAAGACCAATGCTACCAAGACCATCGGCGTGGTGATCCCGGAGCTTAACAATACCTTTTGCGCGGAGATCATCACAGGAATGGAAGATGTCTTAAGGAGTCACGGATATGCGACTATTGTCTGTGACTGCCGTACCGATAAGAGACTGGAGCGGGATGCAGTGGAGTTTTTAAGCCGGAAGCGTGTGGACGGGATCATCAGCATGCCGGTAGATGCGGAAGGCAATCATCTGAAAAAATTTCAGAAAACCGGAAAGCCCATTGTACTCATTGACCGCAGGATCAGGGAGCTTTCCTGTGACAGTGTTCTTGTAGACAACGAGAAGGCGGCTGAGGACGCAATGAGAGTTTTTTTTCAGGCAGGACACCGTAAGATTGGGATCATTGGCGGACCGGAGGAAATTTCCACAGCTCAGGAACGTCTCCAGGGGTACCGCAATGCATACGAAAAAGAAAATATACCGGTACGGGAATCTCTGATCTATCACGGCGATTATACCATTCAGGGCGGTGTGCAGGGAATTGAGAAGCTTGTTGCGGACAATCCGGATATGACGGCCGTGTTTGTTACAAACTATGAGATGACCATGGGGGCGGTGATCGGGATGAATGAGCTGGGTCTTAAGATCCCGGAACAGCTGTCTATGATCGGTTTTGACAATCTGCAGTTTGCCAGAGCATGCAATCCCAAGCTTACCATTGTGGCACAGCCTACACAGGGGATTGCCGGAGAAGTGGCGGGAATCATGCTGAAACGGCTGGAAGGGGCTGCAAGTGAAGAAACAGAACCGATCACGGAGAAGCTTGGCGCAGAGATCATCATGGGAAAATCCGTCCGTGTGCTGGACGAGAAGGAGAATCTATAATGAAACCATATTTATTAGGTATTGATATCGGCACCAGTGCCTGTAAGGTTGCGGTTTTTGAAAAATCGGGAACGGTTGTGGCTGCGGCCAACGGCGATTATCCGGTTTACTATCCGAAGGAGGGCTGGGCAGAACAGAATCCGGAAGAATGGTGGAGTGCTGTCTGTCAGGCGGTAAAGAAGGCCATCCAAAAAGCGGGGATAGCACCTGAGGAGATCGCAGGCATCGGTATTGACGGCCAGAGCTGGTCAGCCATTGCCATGGATAAGGACGGAAATGTACTGACAAACACTCCGATCTGGATGGATACCAGAGCACAGTCTATCTGTGACAGATTGAATGAAGAGATCGGGGCAGAGCAGATTTTTGAAGTATCCGGTAATTCCCTTCAGCCGTCCTACACAACTGCAAAGATCCTCTGGTATAAAGAAAATCTCCCGGAGGTGTACCAAAGGATCCACAAGATCCTGCAGTCTAACAGCTACATTGCATATAAGCTGACGGGTGTGATGAGCCAGGATGTTTCCCAGGGCTATGGCCTGCATTGCTTTGACATGAGAAAGGCAGCCTGGGATGAGGATATGTGCAGAAAGCTTGGGATTCCCATGGAATTTCTTCCTGAGATCTGTGCCTGTGATCATGTTGTGGGAACAGTTACAGAGAAGGCGGCGGAGGAATCCGGCCTTGCTGTGGGAACACCGGTTGTTGCCGGTGGTCTGGATGCGGCATGCGGAACACTTGGGGCTGGAGTGATCCATCCGGGTGAGACACAGGAGCAAGGTGGACAGGCCGGCGGAATGAGCATCTGCATGGATGAGTACAAGGCAGATCCCAGACTGATCCTTGGCTATCACGTGGTTCCGGGACAGTGGCTCCTTCAGGGAGGAACCACCGGAGGTGGTGGTGTCATGCGCTGGTTTGAACGGGAGTTTGCAGATTATGAGCGCTCTGTAGCAGGGGAAAAAGGCTCTTCTTTGAACCAGCTCAATGAGATCGCGGAAAGGGTCGCACCAGGCAGTGACGGAGTGGTATTTCTTCCATATATGTCCGGTGAGCGTTCCCCGATCTGGAATCCCAATGCGAAGGGCGTATTCTACGGACTGGATTTTGCCAAGACCAAGGGACATATGGTACGTGCCTGTATGGAAGGCGTAGCACTTTCTCTGAAACACAACCTTGAGGTGGCAAAGGAAGCAGGAGCAGATGTGGAAGTTCTCCGCGCAATGGGAGGCTCTGCAAATTCTCTTCTCTGGACACAGATCAAATCCGATATCACAGGAAAACCCATCGTAGTGCCGTCCTCTGATACGGCAACAACACTTGGTGCAGCGATTCTGGCAGGTGTTGGTGTTGGAATGTATCAGGATTATGATGAGGCCATCCGTCTTACGGTAAAGGAAACAAGAAGACATGAACCGAACCCGGAAAACCGGGACGTTTATGAGAAAACCTATAAAACCTATTTAAATCTCTATAAATCTCTTGAACCTATGATGAGAAATGAGGAGGAAAAGTGATCATGAAAGCAGCAGTAGTAGTAGCAAATGAGGATGTTCAATATCAGGAAGTGGAAGAACCTCAGGTAACACCGGGCCATGTGAAGATCAAGGTAAGATATTCCGGGATCTGCGGATCTGATATCCCGCGTGTATTAAATCACGGCGTACATTTTTATCCCATCGTGCTTGGACATGAATTTTCCGGCGATGTGGTGGAAGTGGGAGAAGGCGTTACCAAGGTGAAGGTCGGCGACCGTGTATCCGGTGCACCACTTCTTCCCTGTATGAAATGTGACGACTGTCAGAAGGGTAATTTCTCTCTCTGCAAGCATTACAGCTTTATCGGTTCCAGAGAGCAGGGAGCAAACGCAGATTATGTAGTGGTTCCTGAGCAGAATGCAGTACCATTCGCAGACAATGTTCCATATGAGCAGGGAGCCATGTTTGAGCCTGCAACCGTAGCTATCCACGGTGTATTCCAGAACGATTACCACGGCGGTGAGTATGTGGCAATCCTTGGCGGCGGTACGGTTGGTATGTTCACCATGCAGTGGACCAAGATCTTCGGCTCCAAGAAGGTAGTGGTCTTTGATATCAGCGATGAGAGACTTGCTCTTGCAAAGCGTCTCGGCGCAGATGAGATCATCAACACAAAGGAAGAGGGATATATGGAAAAAGCCATGGCCATTACAGGTGGAAAGGGCTACGGCTTCGTATTTGAGACAGCCGGACAGGTTCCTACCATGCATATGGCATTTGAGCTTGCAGCAAACAAGGCACATGTATGCTTCATCGGTACTCCTCATGAAAACCTTACCTTTACACCGAAGGAGTGGGAGAACATGAACCGTAAGGAGTTCAAGCTTACCGGTTCCTGGATGTCCTACAGTGCCCCGTATCCGGGACGTGAGTGGGAGCTGACGGCGCATTATTTTGCAACTGGCCAGCTGAAGTTTGACCCGGGCTTCATCTATAAGAAAATCCCGATGAGCCAGGCACAGGAGGCATTCCAGCTGTTCAAGACACCGGGCCTTGTAAAAGGAAAGATCCTTCTTTCTAATGAGGAAGACTGATATGATTCTGACAGTGAACTTAAACGCTGCCATTGACAAGCGTTATGTAGTGGATGATTTTAAAGTGGGCGAAGTGAACCGTGTGCGTGAATGTACCTACGTTCCCGGCGGAAAGGGACTGAATGTTTCCAAGCCGGCGTCCATTTACGGTGCTGAAGTGGTTGCCACCGGCTTTGTAGGCGGCCACGCAGGCAATTATATAGAAGCTGCCCTGAAACCCTTTGGCATTAAGAGTGCTTTTTACCATGTAGATGCGGAGAGTCGCTCCTGTATCAACATCTGGGATGAGGTGAATCATGTACAGACCGAATTCCTGGAGCCGGGATTTACACTGACAGAGGCAGATTTTGAGGGCTTTGAGAAAAAATTTCGCCAGCTTGTAAAAGACGCTTCTGTTGTGGCGATGTCCGGCAGCGTGCCGAAGGGACTTGACGGAAGTGCCTACCAGCGCCTTGTGAAGATTGTGAAAGACGCCGGAAAACCGGTGATCCTGGATACCAGCGGCAAGCTTCTGGAAGAGGGAATCAAGGCAGCACCGACACTGATCAAGCCTAACATTGATGAGATCCGTATGCTGACAGGCAAGCATTGTGACGATATCAACGATATCATTGAAGCAGCGAAAGCCATCCATGCCGGTGGTGTGGAGATCGTGGCGGTTTCGCTTGGAGCAGATGGTTCCCTGGCAGTCGGAGAGGAAGGGATTTTCCGTGCGGTGGTTCCGAAGATCGATGCGGTAAATACCGTAGGCTGCGGAGATTCCATGATCGCAGGCTTTGCCCTTGGATTAAGTGAGGGACTTTCCCTGGAAGAGACTCTGCAAAGAGCCAGTGCGATCTCAGCGGCGGCAGCCATGCGCGAGGAAACGGGCTTCTTTGTGATGGAGGATATGGAGGCTCTTCTTCCGAAGATCGAGATCAGGCGTTTATAAGATAAGCTTATAATAAAAAAATTTTTATAAAAAAGGAGATGTAAAGATGGCAGAAGTTATCAATCCGGCAATTGTGCCGAAAGTGACACTTCCTTCCGGCGAGCAGGTCCCGTGTGTCGGAATGGGAACATTCGGTTCCGACCGTGTATCCGCAGAGGATGTATCTGCAGCTGTTGCAGGCGCGATCCGCAGTGGCTACCGTATGTTTGACTGTGCCGCATGCTACGGAAACGAGCATGAGATCGGCCAGGTATTTAAGGACGCTTTTGACGAAGGTGTTGTAGAGCGTAAGGATCTTTTTATCATGACAAAGGTATGGAACGACATGCACAGAAGAGTAGAGGAAGCCTGCGACAAGAGCATTAAGGATCTTCAGTGCGATTATGTGGATATGTATTTCATCCACTGGCCATTCCCGAACTATCATGCACCGGGATGTGATGTGGATTCCAGAAATCCGGATTCCAAACCCTTCAGTGTGGAGGAGTTTATGGATACATACCGCCAGTGTGAGGCGTTGGTAGAAAAAGGAAAGATCCGTTACATTGGTATTTCCAATATGACCATTCCGAAGCTTGAGGCAGTTCTTCCGCTTATGAAGATCAAACCTGCAACCTGTGAGCTTGAGCTTCATGTATGCTTCCAGCAGCAGGAGCTTTATGATTATCTGGTAGAGCATAACATCCAGCCGGTAGGCTATATGCCAATCGGTTCTCCACGCAGACCGGAGAGAGATATCTGCCCGGAGGATGTTGCGGATCTGGAGGTTCCGGAGATGCAGGCAATCGCAAAAGCACATGGGGTTCACCCGGCTCTGATCGCTCTGAAGTGGGCACATCAGAGAGGCGAGATCTCCATTCCGTTCTCTGTCCACAACTATGCAAGCAACCTGAAATGTGTCACAGAGGATCCACTTACAGATGAGGAAATGGCAACCATCGCAACTCTGGAAAAAGGCAACCGTCTTGTAAAAGGCCAGGTATTTCTGTGGCATGGTGCCAGGGACTGGCATGACCTCTGGGATGAGGATGGCGTTATCGTAAAATAATAAAAATATGCAGGAAAATCCCGTATCCCATATGTTGGATGCGGGATTTCTTTATATTTAATTTGGACTAAGAAACTCCGTTGTAAATTTTAACCAAACATGTTAACATATAAAAAGAATTAACAGTTATTGTTCACAGAAAGGACAGTAATCTTACCAATGAAAATGACAGAGACGGGGGGAATGATCTGTCAGGGGGATGTGCAATAAAAACAACAGAAACTGATCAGAGGGGGACAACAGAAATTATGTATCGTATTTTACTGGTAGATGATGAGATACTTGTTCGAGATGCGATCCGGGAGAATATTGACTGGAAAGCAATGGACTGTGAGCTGGTAGGAGACTGTGATAACGGGAAAGCAGCAGCGGAATTTGTACAGAACCATCCGGTGGATATCGTGCTTACAGATATCCTTATGCCATATATGGATGGTATGGAACTGAGCCGTTTTCTCCATGATAATTATCCGGACATCGTGATCGTGATCTTCAGCGGATTCGGAGAATTCGAGTATGCCAAGAAGGCGATCCAGTATGGTGTCAGTGAATATATGCTGAAGCCGGTGACCGCCATGGAACTCAGAAATGTTATCGGAAAAATGAAGGAGAAGGTGGACCAGCAAAGAAAAGAAAAAGAGAAGCTGGAACGTCTGACACAGACTTCCGAGAATTATCAGAAAAACGCCATTGTGATCCGTTCCAGAGCGCTGCAGGGCTTTGTGGATAATATCAAGACACGGCAGGAAAGTCTGGAAGAGCTTGCAGCACTGGGAATCGATCTTGAGGCAGCATGTTATCGTGTGGCTGTTTTTGATCTGGATCTGTATTCGGACGGCAGTCAGCTTACTGCGGAGAAACGCCAGGAGAGTGCACTGATGTCTTTTGTCCTTTTTAATATCAGTGATGAGATCATCAGCAAAGAAAAAGCAGGAGTGGCATATCAGGCCGGAAATAACAAGGTCGGTGCTCTTTTCATGGGAAACCGTACCAGAGAGTTTGAACACAAGATCATGGAGATCTGCAGGACGATCCAGGATAAGCTGAAGGAACTGATGTCGCTGGATATTTCTATCGGTGTGGGAAGCTGGGCCAGAACCCAGCAGGAGCTTCGTGCATCCCATGAACTTGCAGAGAAAGCTATTGAATATCGTTATCTTCTTGGAGGAAGCCTTCTTATTGATATGGAAGAACAGCCGGAGGAAAAAAATCTTTCCATTAAAGCTTATGTAGAGAAGCTGGCAGCTGCTCTGAAAGTGGGTAAAAAGGAAAACGCAGAGCATATTCTGGAACAGATCTCTTCTGAGATCAAGGAAGCGCGGGTGGATAAGAGTCGTGCCTGCGTGTATCTTCAGCAGATCATCCGTGCAGCAGATGAGACCTGTGAGGATATGGTTCCGGACAACAGGCTTTTTTCCAAAAGAGAAGCACTTCTGCAGCAGGTTACGGAGCAGAATTCTTTTGACAGTGCTGTTGAACTGGTCAGGAATCATATCGGAGAGATTTTCCAGACACTTTCCGATGCAAACAGCTCCAGCGGACAGCGTCAGGCCAGACTTGCCCTGGATTATATCCAGAAGAATTATATGGATCCGGATTTAAGCCTGAACAGTATCTGTTCCTATCTGAATATTAGTACAAGCTATTTCAGTACGATCTTTAAGGATCTTACGGGAGAGACTTTTACAGAAGTTCTGATCCGTACCCGCATGGAGAAGGCGAAGGAGCTTCTGGAGAATACAACTATGAAGAATTATGAAATTGCCGAGAAAGTCGGATTTGCAGATCCCCATTATTTTGGGATCTCCTTCAAAAAAATGACCGGCTGCACACCAACAGAATATGCAAGGGAGAAACGTAAATGAGAGATATCCGGTTTGCGGCAAAGATCATAGGAAAATTTAAGAGTATCCAGAGTGCGATCTTTGCGGTAGTGACGGTGCTGCTTTTAAGTGCGGTGCTGGTCATAACAGGTGTTTCCATGAGATATACCCGCAATTCTATTTTTGAAAATTCTGCTGTCTACACCCAGAATATCGTGCAGCAGATGAATCAGAATATTGATTCCTATATTGATTACATGGAAAATATAGCCTATATGATCTCCAGTAACGAGGATGTACAGCAATATCTTTTTGGTGAAAATGTGGACAATGGAACAAGAGAGCGTCTGATCAATCAGTTCAAGACTATTCTGGACGGGCGAAGTGATATCCGAAATCTTGGGATCATTGGAAGTAATGGACGGAAGCTGATCAACGACGGCAAACAGTCTGTGAATCCGGATCTGAAGCTTTCCACCCAGGAGTGGTATCTGGAAGCTTTACAGAAGCCGGAAGGCCCGCTTCTTACATCTTCTCATGTACAGCACATCATCAGCGGAGAGCGTCCGTGGGTGATCACTTTAAGCAGGGGAATCCGTAATTTTTCCAACAGTGGTGAGAAAGAGGGAGTCTTTTTTATTGATCTGAATTACAGTGCCATCAGTGAACTTTGTGATCAGAATACGATCGGGAAAAAGGGATACGCATTCATTCTGGATGAAAGCGGAAATATTGTATACCATCCCCAACAGCAGCAGCTTTACAATGAATTGCAGACTGAGAATATCGACCTGATCGTGAAATCAAAAGAAGATACGGTGCGTACCGAAAAGGGAAACAGAGGAAAGCTGTATTCCATTTCCAGATCAAATAAAACCGGATGGACCGTTGTGGGCTGTATGAGCGTCAGCGAGCTTCTGCGCAAAAGCAATCAGGCACAGAGTATTTATGTGCTTATTTCCGCACTTCTGATGATCGTGGCACTGCTTTTTTCCAGATTTCTGGCAAAGAGTCTTACATATCCTCTTCAGCGTCTCAGAGATTCCATGTCCAGAGTACAGGAAGGGCATTTTGACGGAGCAGATGTGGAGATCGATTCAGAGAATGAGATCGGAAGCCTGACGAAATCTTTCAATGTGATGACACATAGGATACAGGATCTTATGGAGCAGAACGTGAAGGAACAGGAAGCAAAGAGAAAAAGTGAGCTTAAGGCCCTTCAGTCCCAGATCAATCCTCATTTTCTCTACAATACCCTGGATTCGATCATCTGGATGGCAGAGGGCAGAAAGTACGAAGAGGTTGTTCTGATGACAGCATCCCTGGCGCGTCTTCTTCGTCAGAGCATCAGTAATGAAGATGAAGTGGTTCCTCTTGCAAGGGAAGTGGAGTATGCCAAGGGTTATCTTACAATCCAGAAGATGCGTTACAAGGACAAGCTGGAATTCGAGATTGATGTAGAACCTTCTATATTAAATATCCCTCTGATCAAGCTGGTTCTCCAGCCGATCATTGAAAATGCCATCTATCATGGACTGAAATATAAAGAGAGTAAGGGACTTTTGCAGGTAAAAGGCTTTATGAAGGACGGAAATGCAGTTCTTCAGGTGATCGACAACGGTGTAGGTATGGATGAGGAAACATTGTCACATATTTATGATAAGCATAAGGTGAATTATCATTCCAATGGTGTGGGTGTTTACAATGTACAGAAACGTCTGAAGCTTTATTATGGAGAAAATTACGGGATCACCTATGAAAGTGAAAAAGGTGTCGGAACCACTGCCACGATCACCATTCCGGGAATACAGGAGGAATCAATATGAAAAAACATAGAAAACTCCTGACTTTAGGAGTGGTCATCTGCCTTGTGGCGGGGCTTGTAGCCGGAATAGTCTATTATAAACAGGTAGAAGAAGAGAGAAAACTATCGCTGATCTATATTCCGAAGGTTGTGGACGGTACCAATGATTTCTGGACATCACTGATCCAGGGGGCGGAGATGGCTGCAAAGGAATATAATGCAGATATCCGCGTATGGGCACCTGAGGAAGAGAATGATGTGGCTGGGCAGAACAAGCTGATCGAAAGGGCAATAGAAGAAAAACCGGACGCGATCCTGATCTCGCCGTCCAGCTTCACTGAATCCGACCAGCTTTTGAAGAAGGCAAAGGAACAGGGAATACATATCGCATTTATTGATTCCTACACACAGGAAGAGGTCCAGGATCTTACCGTTGCGACCGATAATCTGGAAGCGGGACAGATCCTTGGCAGGTTTGCGAAGGATCTTGTGGGAACGGATGATCAGATTGCGATCGTTTCACATGTAAAGGGTGTATCTACAGCAGTTGAAAGAGAAAAAGGTTTCCGGACAGGACTTGGCAGTCTGAAGGATAATATCGTAGATGTGGTATACTGTGATTCTCGGTATGACAAGTCCTATGAGCTTACAAAAGAGCTGATGAAAAAATATCCGGATCTCAAGATGATCGCGGGAATGAATGAATATTCCTCTGTAGGTGCTGCAAGAGCAGTAAAGGCAGCAAAAGCAGAGAACCGGATCAGGGTGGTGGGAGTAGACAGCTCACAGGAGGCCGTCCAGCTGATGGAACACGGAATCTTCCAGGGAATCGTTGTACAGAAGGCATTTAAAATGGGGTATGTGGGTGTTCGGGAAACTGTTAAGATGCTGCGTGGAGAAGACTATAAGAAGAATATTAATTCCGGGTGCCAGCTGGTGACTCCTGACAATATGTATACCAGTGAGATCGAAAAACTGCTTTTCCCGTTTAATACGTTAAAAACATATGGTGATCTTACACCGTAAATAGTCATAAATGCACAAAGAAAAGGGTTAAATATTTACCATACAGTAAATATTTAACCTTTTTTTGAAAGATATTCTATTACAATTATTGATTTTTGACGGTATTATAATAACCAAGAAAACACAAGATACGTGCAAAACGTGAGGAGGGTAAAAATTGGAAAACTTAAAACAAAATCCAATCGTTAAGAAGCTCGGATTGAACAGAATACTTCTTGTCTGTGTTCTGATTCTTATGTTCCTGGTTTTTAAAGTAGTTCTTGGAAACAAGTTTCCGGCTGTTGATAGTATCAGATCTACTTTGAACTATGTGTATTTCCTGGGCTTCTTGTCACTTGGCGTTACATTCGTAATCGCTACAGGAGGAATTGATTTCTCCATCGGACCTGTAATGTTCTGCTGTGCACTGGTATCCGGTTACTGCATGACATCTTACAAGGTTCCCTGTGCAGTTGCCATGATCCTTTGCATTCTGATCGGTCTCTGCTTTGGTATTTTCAATGGCTGGATGGTTTCTTACATGTCAGTGCCACCATTCATTATTTCCATGGCATCCATGAACATTGCAAAAGGTATTGCTTCTGTATTCACAAAAACACAGTCTGTAAGCTGGCCGGCAGCTGGCGATGCAAACGGCTGGTTCCGTAATATCGTTTCCGTAAACGGCTTCCCTGTAGGAATTATTATTTTCCTGGTAATGGCAGTTATCTGCGGTATCGTTCTTTACAACACAAAACCGGGACGTTACATCCTCTGCCTTGGTTCCAACAAAGAGGCTGTCCGCCTTTCCGGTGTTAACACAAAGAAATGGGAAATGCTTGCTTATGTGATCTGCGGATTCCTGGTAGGTATTGGAGCACTCTTCTTTGTAGCTACATACACAACTGTTCAGCCTGGCTATGGCGATCAGTACAACAACGAGGCTATTGCAGGTTGCGTTATGGGTGGTACATCCATGGTTGGTGGACTTGCTTCCATCGGCGGTACTGTAATCGGCGTATTCATCATCTCTCTTCTTCAGCAGGGCATCATGGCATTTGGTCTTGGTAAAGGACAGCAGATGATCATCACAGGTATCATCGTTATCGTTGCAGTTTATATCGACGTTTCTGCAAGACGCAGAAAGAACTGATCTTAGAGGGAGGATGCGACAATGGGTGAAGTTATTTTAACTATGAAGGACATTGATAAGTCCTTTCCTGGAGTTCATGCTCTGGATCACGTTAATTTCGAAGTAAAACGCGGCGAAGTACATGCACTTATGGGAGAAAACGGTGCCGGTAAATCAACACTGATGAAGGTTCTTACCGGTATTTATCAGAAGGATTCAGGTTCCATCGTTTACAAAGGAAAGGAAACAGAATTCCACAATACACGTGAGGCACAGGATGCCGGCGTTGTAATCGTACATCAGGAGCTGAACATGGTAGGTGATCTTACCGTTGCTCAGAACATCTTTATCGGACGTGAGCCGAAAAAAGGTTTCCGCATTGATGACAAAAAGATGATCGAGGATTCAAAGAAGCTTTTCCAGGATCTGAACATTGAGATCAATCCGAAGGAAAAGATGAAAAACCTGACAGTCGGAAAACAGCAGATGTGTGAGATCGCAAAAGCAATCTCTCATAAAGCTGAGGTCATCATCTTCGATGAGCCTTCCGCAGCACTTACCGAGAAAGAGATCGCGGATCTGTTCGAGATCATCCGTGACCTTCGTAAGAAAAATCTTGGTATCGTGTATATCTCACACCGTATGGATGAGATCAAAACCATCACAGACCGTGTAACAGTCATGCGAGATGGTGGTTACGTAGGAACCCTCATCACAAAAGACAGTACAAAAGAAGATATCATCAACATGATGGTTGGTCGTGTTATTTATGAGGATCCGAAGCAGGAGAGTGCGGTTCCGGCAGATGCACCGGTAGTTCTTAAGGTTGAGCATCTGAACGCAGGTAAGATGGTCCAGGATGTAAGCTTTGAGCTGAGAAAAGGCGAGATCCTTGGCTTCTCAGGACTGATGGGTGCAGGACGTACCGAGACAGCCAGAGCACTGTTCGGAGCAGACCCGAAACAGAGTGGTAAGATCTCTGTTATGGGTAAAGATGGACAGCTTCACGAAGTTACCATCAACAGCCCGCAGGATGCTGTTAAATACGGTATCGGTTATCTGTCAGAGGACAGAAGAAGATACGGCTGTGTTGTACAGAAATCTGTAACAGAGAATACAACACTGGCAACAATGGAAGAGTTTACCAATGGTATCTTTATCAACAAAGCAAAAGAGAAAAAAGTTGCTGAGAAATATGTAAACGAACTTGCAACTAAGACACCTACTACAGACCAGCTGGTAGTTAACCTTTCCGGTGGTAACCAGCAGAAGGTAGTTATCGCAAAATGGCTGACACGAGACAGTGACATCCTTATTTTCGATGAGCCTACCAGAGGTATCGATGTTGGTGCTAAGAACGAAATCTACAAATTAATGAACAAACTGGCAGCAGAAGGCAAATCCATTATCATGATTTCTTCTGAGATGACAGAAGTTCTCCGAATGAGTGACCGTATCATCATCATGTGTGAGGGTAAAGTTACCGGATGTATTGATATCTCCGAGGCAACCCAGGAAAACATCATGGACAAGGCCACACGGAATATCAATTAAGGAGGAAAGTCATGACTAAGAAGAAAAAAAGTATTTTAAGTGATCAGAGATTTATTGTTTTGCTCGTTATCATTGTCCTGTGTGCAATATTCTCAGGCTTGAGTAAAGAATTCAGACAGTACACCACGATCCTGAGTATGCTGGATTTCTCATATTACGATCTTCTTATGGCGATCGGAGTTACATTCCCGCTTATCACTGGTGGTGTTGACCTGTCAATCGGAACTGGTATGGTAGCATACGCACTGATCGCAGGAACACTGATCAGAAACAACAATTGCCCGGTAGCTCTGGCAATGCTGATCTGTATTGTTCTTGGTATCGCAGTCGGTGCACTGAACGGTGTACTGATCGGTGTTATGAACCTGCCGCCATTTTTGGCAACACTTTGTACCTGTATGATTACCCGTGGTGCCGGATCTCTCTGCAGTGCGACACCTTGGCCGGGACTTACACAGGACGGTGGATGGTTCCACACAATCTTTAAAGTAACCGTTGGTACAGGAAGAAGTGCTTCACGTTATCCGCTCGGTTTCCTGTGGATGATCATTCTGGTTCTTCTTATGGAGTACATCCTGAACCACACCAAATTCGGTCGTTACACAATTGCAATCGGTTCCAACAAAGAGGCAGCAGCCCTTTCTGGAATCAATACAAAGTTCTATCACGTAATGGTATACGTTGTCTGCGGTCTGTTTACAGGTCTTGCAGCAATCGCATACGCAGCAGTAACACCTACTGTACAGCCTGGTACTGGTGCCGGACTTGAGATGGATGCTATCGGTGGTGTATTCGTTGGTGGTGTAGCAGCTACCGGTGGATATGGTTCCGTGATCGGTACATTCGTTGGTATCTTCGTCATCATGCTTCTGAAAACAGGTCTTCCATATATCGGCCTGCAGGCAAACTGGCAGCAGATCATCACCGGTATCGTTCTGATCGTAGCCGTTCTGATCGATATCCTGAAAGAGAAAAAAGCAGCACACTGATAAGCAGTGAGATATAATGTGAAAAAGGGTGCTGTTCACAGAGAAATGTGACAGTACCCATTATCAAAGATGTGAAACGCCAAGGGGTAGCAATGGCGTATGAACATAAAAAAACTATATAATATATTTAAGGAGGAAATATTATATGAAAGCAAAAAAGGTTATGGCATTAATGCTCTGTGCAGCAATGGTAACAAGCATGAGCGCAACTGCAGCTTTTGCAGCTGAGGAGAAAGAAGATGCAGCAACAGAGGAGTCCGCAGATTCCACAGCAGCTGAGGATCCTACCGCACAGTTCGACGGACTGAAAGCAAACGAAGCTTATGAGTTCCCGATGATGGTTAAATCTTTCCAGTCTACATACTGGGATGCAGCTCAGGAAGGTATGAAGAAAGCATCTGAGGAGCTGGGCGTTACTTATAAAGCACAGGGACCGAACAGTGAGTCCGATATCGCTGACCAGGTTAACATGATCAACACAGCTATCGGCTCCAATCCTGTTGGATTAGGACTTGCAGCTTGCGATACATCTTCTGTTCAGGATGCTCTTAAGACATGTGCAGAAAAAGGTATCCCGGTTGTAACTTTCGATACAGGTATCGCTGATGCTCCGGAAGGATCTGTAGTATGCGAGGTTTGTACAGACAACGCACAGGCTGGTGCAGTAGCAGCTGAGAATATGTACAACTCCATTAAAGACGTTGTTAAAGATGCTGACGGACAGGTTATCATCGGTGAGGTTAACCAGGATGCAACAGCTCAGAACATTCAGCAGCGTGGTACAGGATTCATCAACAAGATGATCGAGCTTCTTCAGGCTGATGGCAAGACTGTAGCAGTAAGCGGCAACGAGTTCTATGTAAACGCAGCAGAGGGTGCTGACGCAGACGCTAAAGACGCTGACGTTGTTATCCAGGTAGCTGTTCCGGCACAGACAACTGTAGAGCTCTGCTCCACAGAGGCACAGGCAATCCTTTCCCAGGAGAACTGTATCGCAGTATTCGGTTCTAACCAGGTTTCCGCAGAGGGTGTTCTTGCAGCAAATGCTAACCTTAACGTTCTTGGTTCTGACCCGGCAAACGGTGATGTAGTTGGTGTTGGTTTCGATGCTGGTTCTATCATCAAAGCAGCTGTTAAAGATGGCACATTCATCGGTGCTGTTACACAGTCTCCTCTTATGATGGGATACTATGCAATCTACGCTCTGACAGCAGCAGCAAACGGCCAGGAGCTTGAGGATGTTCCTACAGACGGTTACTGGTATGATGCAACAAATATGGAAGACGAGGATATCGCTCCTAACCTTTATGACTAATCATATAATTGATAAGATCGTGAAGTTATAATGAACGCGGATTGCGTTCACGGACGTATGAAATAAGAGATCCGCTGGCTGATTCAGTCAGCGGATTTTTTAAATAAATAATGTAGTAGTTCATAAATAATCGCTGTATTATTGGCAAATAAAGACACTTTTTTTGACAAAAGAGGTTCTTATCACCGGAAGGATCCTGATGTATGATAAATACAACATCAGATATGAAAGTGATCAGAAGCTTACATATTGAGGAGGATTTAAAAATGGCAACATATTATTTAGCAGTAGATATCGGAGCATCCAGTGGACGTCACATTCTGGGACATATGGAAAACGGAAAAATGATCCTGGAAGAAATCTATCGTTTTGAGAACGGCATGGTTAAGAAGGATGGAGAGCTCTGCTGGGAGTTTGACCGCCTTTTCAACGAGATCGTAAATGGTCTTAAGAAATGTAAAGAGATCGGCAAGATCCCGGTAAGCATGGGTGTTGATACCTGGGGTGTTGACTTCGTGCTTCTAGACAAGGATGACAAGGTTCTTGGCAACACGGTAGGCTACCGTGATCATCGTACAGAGGGAATGGACGAGGAAGTTTATAAGACAATTTCCCTGAAGGATCTGTATGCAAGAACCGGTATCCAGAAAGCGATCTACAATACAGTATATCAGCTGATGGCAGTGAAGAAGAAACATCCTGAGTATCTGGAGCAGGCTGAGACACTTCTTCATGTACCGGACTACTTCCATTTTCTTCTTACAGGCGAAAAAACTTGCGAGTACACAGAGGCAACCACAGGACAGCTTGTATGCCCGACAACCAAGGACTGGGATTATGAGCTGATCGATATGCTGGGATATCCAAGAAAGATATTCCAGAAGCTGATCATGCCTAGCACAAGCATCGGACATTTAACAGACGCAGTGAAGGAAGCAGTTGGCTTTGATCTTGAGGTTGTAGCACCGGCTACACATGATACAGGGTCTGCAGTTCTGGCTGTACCTGCAAATGATGACGATTTCATTTATATCAGTTCCGGAACATGGTCTCTGATGGGAATCGAGAGAAAAGAAGCAGACTGCTCTGAGAAGAGCTGTGAGATGAACTTCACAAACGAGGGTGGATATGCAGGACGTTTCCGTTATCTGAAGAACATCATGGGTCTCTGGATGATCCAGTCTGTACGTCATGAGTTTGATGATGCGTATAGCTTTGCACAGATCTGCGAGATGGCTGAGGAGGCAAAAGATTTTCCGTCAAGAGTAAACGCAAACGATGAGTGCTTCCTTTCTCCTGAGAACATGACAAAAGAGGTTCAGGACTACTGCCGCAGAACAGGACAGCAGGTTCCGGAAACTCTTGGCGAGATTGCAACCGTTATCTATACAAGCCTTGCAGATTGCTACGCTAAGATCGCAAAAGAAATCGAGGAGATGACAGGAAGAACCTACAGCCGTATCCATATCGTAGGCGGTGGTTCCAATGCAGGATACTTAAATGAGCTGACTGCAAAAGCTACAAAGAAAGAAATCCATGCAGGCCCTGGTGAGGCTACTGCAATCGGTAATATCACAGCACAGATGCTGAAGGCCGAGGAGTTTAAAACGATCGAGGAGGCTCGTACAACCATCCATGAGTCCTTCGGTATCAAAGTATACAAAGCATAAATAAAAATAACTGGAGGTTTTATTATGTTAGTTAACACAAAGGCAAAAGTTGGTGTATTTTCAATTGCTTTAGGCGCATATCTTCCGCAGTTCCCGTCACTGGTGCCGGAATTTGAGGCACAGTACGACGCATTCAAGAAAACGATCCCGGATACAGTAGAGATCGTTGACGGCGGAATGGTGACAACAAAAGAGCAGGCAATGTTGGCAGGAGATAAGTTCCGTGCAGCAGATGTTGACCTTGTATTTCTTCAGATGCTGACATACGCAACATCCTACAACATGCTTCCGGCGATCCGTGATCTGGATGTTCCGGTTGTTCTTGTGAACGTTCAGAAGATCAAAGCGCTGGATTATGAGCACACTGACATTGCCTCCTGGCTGGGTGAAGGCTATGCATGCGGTGCTGTAGGCGAGGCAGTTGCTGACCTTGAGAGAGCAGGCAAGAGACATGCGGTTATCACAGGCGTTGTAGAAGGCGGAGATCCTGCAGTTCAGGCTGAGATCGAAGACTGGTGCAAGGCTGCTCAGGTAAGAAGAAGATTCCGTGAGACTAACATTGCGCAGATCGGAAGACCATATCCGGGTATGATGGATCTGTATATTGATGAGACAAACCTCTATAACAGAATGTTCCTCTACACAAAACAGTTCGACTGGGAGAAGATGTGGGCGATCGCTGATGATATTACAGATGAGGAGGCAATCCGGGCAAAAGCACAGGATATCCTTGATACATTCGATATTGAGGGCGGCGGCACCATTGAGAAAGTATGGGATATGGCCAAATACGTTGTTGCTTTTGAAAAATGGGTAAAGGACGAACATCTTGGAATGATCGCTTCCCATTACGACGGATTTGCACAGGGTAAAGCAGGTGTCCTTGACAGTATGCTGATCCCGGCATTCTCCATGCTGATCAAACAGGGTACTGCATGTGCGGTAGAGGGTGACATGAAGGTTGCCATGGCAATGAGTATCTTAAAGACAATTTCCGGTACAGGTCAGCTTTCTGAGATGTACTCCATCGACTTCAATGATGACATCTGCATCATCGGACATTCCGGAAGCGGTGACGCGGACATCTCTGACAAGAAGCCAACCATGAAGATCGTAAAAGTATTCCATGGCAAAACAGGCGGCGGATATCTGACACAGTTCTATCCGTACACAGGTCCGGTGACCTACCTTGCGATCACTCAGGATAAAGACGGAAACTTCAAATTCGTTGTAGCTGAGGGCGTAAACGAGGAGGGACCGATCCTTTCCTTCGGTGATACAAACATGAGAACACGCTTCACATGCGGAGCAAGAGAGTTCGTTAACCGCTGGAGCGAGGCTGGCCCGACACATCATATGGCAGCTGCTACAGGAAGACACATCGATACGATCCTGAAGGTTGCAAAAATCTTTAACGTACCGGTAGATATCGTGACAAGATAAATTCTTTCTTATGTATTCAACCTAAAACATATTCAAAAAAGGAGACTGCGCGGAGCGGTCTCCTTTTTCCGTGGGAAAAATAAGATAAAAAAGATCTGCCGGAAATGCAGCAGGCAGATTCGGCAGATTTTGGTTTTGCAGTTATTTTTTATGCATAAGTGTGTGCTCCCTGGAAAGCTCATCGTGCAGCTGGATGGAAGACCAGTGCTGAGTTACCGGTGTGAGCATGGCCTTCAGTGCAACAGGCGGGATCTGGTTTTCACGGAAAAAAGCAAGAAAACCATCCATCTGTGCACTGGAAAAATCCTTCAGCACGATCATCTCATCGCTGAAATTGCTTCCCAGATTAAACTGGGATGAGGGATGAAATCCAGGAATCTCAAAAAGATATCCCAGCGGATGAAGAAATTCCGGCGCAGTGACGATCCGTGTCTTAACCTTCTGACGGTTCAGATAGCGGCGGATCTGGCGAAGCCGTTCCGGGTCGTTAAAATTATATAAAAGAGCTTCTGGCTGTGTATTCATATAGTGTCATACCTCATTTCTGAATAAAGATTTTTTTGGAACGTAAGTTACTTTTCACGATGTGCAGGGAACCGGATCTCAACATCCGTCCCCTCTCCAGGCTTGCTGGAATAAGTGAGTCCGTAATTATTTCCATAGAGAATTTGGAGTCTCCGGTGGGTATTATAAACTGCGATATTGGTGCCGCCGGACTGGCTTTTTCCCTTTCCGGAAAGGATAGTTGACAGGATTTCCGGTGAAATCCCAACACCGTCATCGGAAATTAGAAGAACAATATCCTCATTTTCCATCCATCCGGTAATAACAATAGTTCCGGATTTTGATTCTTTTTCCAGGATCCCGTGAAGAATGGAATTTTCCACAACAGGCTGAAGAGTCAGCTTCGGGATCTGGTATTCTGAAAGCTCATCCGGGATATCCGTGATCAGCTCAATGCTGTCGTGGTAGCGCATATTCTGAAGCTGCACGTAGATGGTTACATGCTCCAGCTCCCTTGCAATGGTAGAGATTCCTTTTTTGCGGCTCAGAGTCAGCTTATAAAAACGGGAAAGACTTTGCACTGCGTGACTGATCTCATCGGTCTGTCCCTGCAGTGCCATCCAGTTGATCATATCCATGGTATTATAAAGAAAATGCGGATTGATCTGTGCCTGGAGGGAATTGAATTCTGCGATCCGGAGATCTTCTGCAGCCTTAGCCTGCTTCTCCATCAGTTCCTCCATTTTTCGAGTCATATAGTTGTAGGTATCGATAAGATTACCGATCTCATCATGTGCCTGTGGACTTTCCATAGGAGTAGGCGGGCCGTGGCGGACGGTCTGCATCTGCCGGATCACAGAAGAAAGTCTTCCGGTAATGGAATGAGCCAGTACATTGGCAAAAATCAGAGCCAGAACCAGAAAAACTGCATAGATCAGTACGATCTGGACCATCAGTCGGTTGCTCGCATGGATCAGCGGCGGGGAAGGAAGGACCGTCACCATAAACCAGTCCGTATTGGAAATGCTGTAAAACCCGGCATAAACCTTTGTGTCCAGAATGTTCCGCTCAATGAAGTTATTGGAAGACATAAAGGAAGCCTTGATGGTGTCGTAATCCAGTTGGTAGATTCCGGATAATGACAGATCTGAGGTAGCAACAATGGCATCACGTTCGTTTACAATATATGAAACACTTCCTTCCAGAGATAGATTGTCGGAAAGAATGGAAGTAAGCTTGTCATCGGAATAATACACTGCCAGATAAGCCTTATAGGCAGTGGAGTGATAATAAAGGCTTAAAGGGCAGATATATGCCATATCACCATAATTCTTTTTTTCCCTGGGACCAAGATAGAAGGAAGGACAGAACATTTCCTGGGTGTTCCGGTTTCCCTGAAAGATACCGTACCAGTAGGTACCTTTCGCCTGACTTAAGGGAGCAAGGATATTCTCAGTATTGGGATAAGTATCCAGTGTCTTCAGATCATCAGGAAAATCCACATAGATCTGTACATCGGTAACAATGGAATCTGTGGTCAGACGCTGAACGGCATTTTTAAAATCAGTGGCATGGTTAGATGTTGCAAGCTGTTCTGCTGAATCGCTGACCGGCATATAAAAAAGTTCCTGAAAAAAATTCTGTCCTGTAATATTACGGGTAGTAGCGAGGATCGTATCCATAGTCCGTTCGATCAGAGGTGCAGTTTTTGCGGAGGCGTCCTGTTCCTGCCGGATGGTATTGGAAACCACCATGCTATAAAGTCGTCCATAAAAAAGAAAGGCGGTAAGACAGGCAGGAACTACCACAATGCTGATCAGGGCAATGGTGAATTTTGTCTGCAGGTTTAAATTCAGGTAGCCGTTTTTGAAACGGCGCCAGAGGGCCCTCATGACATTTTCTCCCGGTATTCAGACGGGGAAAAGCCGGAGTATTTTTTGAAGCTTTTTCCGAAGTAATTGCCATCCGTATAGCCTACCTTGGAAGAAATCTCGGAAATCTTGTATCTGGGATCGGAAAGCAGCTGCTTGGCCTTTTCCATTCGGTATTCTGTCAGATATTGATTGAGAGTCTGTCCGGTCTCACTTTTGAAAAAAGTGCATACATAAGATGCGGAAAGGTATACATGGCCGCTGATATCTTTTACGGAAAGTGTATCGTTCATATAGTTCCGGCTGATATAATCCTTGATCATAAAGATCGTGGAATTTTCCGGCTGGGAATTTTTCGCATCTTCAAAATACTGGGCGGTTTTTTCTTTCAGAGCTTTGTGAAGCTCTTCGTAGGTGAAGGCGTTGTTTAACGTATCTACGATCAGATCCTGCTTTTCATGAAGTTCGTTTTCCAGCTGATTTTTTTTACGGGAAGCCGAAAGTGTATTAAATAGCTGGTAATAAAGATCACGGATCTGGTTAGGCATAAATGTGTGATTGCCGCTATAATACCGGAAAAGCTCATCAAGAAACTGAAAACAGTGTTCTTCTTCTCCGGCCAGGAGATATTTGGAAAAAGTATTTTCCGGTGAATGCAGGGAATCCGGAACCGGTCCCTTCGGTGAAAGCAGGCGGATGGAATTTTCCGTCAGAAATGTTTTTTCCGGAAAGAAAAAACAGTTCTGCAGAAGGATCACGGCAGAAGCGTAGGACTGATAAACCCTGAAAATATCCGTTACGGTATTTCCGGCTGCGATCAGATGCTTTCCGCAGGTGTCATATTGTCTGGAAATATAGCTTCCCACTGCGGAAAGGGTAGTCGGGGAAAGGGCATTCCTTCCATATATATGGTGGACCAGATACTGAACCCTTTTTTCCACAAAAAGACATTTCAGATGGTAATGCTCCAGAAAACAGGAAATGTCGTTCTGGAGATCTTCCAGGAAAATACCGGAAGCCTCCACAGATTCATTAAGCTTTACGATCACAGAGGTAAAATTCATGCCGTTCTCAAGAAGCTCCGGCTGCCCCAGTTCCAGACAGAGATCTGCAATTTTGTTGTTATCGGAAGGTGGAAGAGTCAGCTGCTGTGCCAGCCGGGTAGCGATTTCCTGAGAATGGATCGCTTCGCCACGATGGGAGCGGAGCTTTTGTTTGTAAAGAGTCTGCGCTTCCAGAACTGCCGCCTGTACTTCCTCGGGATGCAGAGGCTTTTCGATGTAATTGATGGCTTTTAGTTTGATGGCAGCTTTCAGATACTCTTTGTCAGAATATCCGCTCATAAAGATAGGGATACTGTCCGGCAGGAATTTCTCCAGACGCTCCAGCATGGCAATGCCTGTCATACGCGGCATCCGTACATCGCAGAGAATGATCTCAGGTTTATACAGTCTGGCCATTTCCAGTCCGTTCACACCATCATCTGCCTGAAGGATCTTGGTGATCCCCAGAGAATCCCAGTCGATAGATGAGACCAGTCCGGTACGCGTAAGTTCTTCGTCATCGACGATCAGTAATTTCATATACAATTCTCCAATCGAGCATAGCTTCGTAAATCGGACGTTTACAGTTCTGTTTATATTCCCAGAAAACTGTAACGTCAGCGTTATCATTATAGCATAAAGTATATAGAAATACGAGAATGGGACAATGGTTTATGAGTAATATTTTACAGGGAAAAGAAGAATATTTTACCCTTATCCAAAAATATTCCCATTATCAACCTGTGGGCCGGATGATAGAATATAATCAGATTAAAGGAAAGGGAGGAGAAAGAGCCGTGTCAGAATATGTTCTTGAATTAAAAGGTATTACGAAGATATTCCCCGGTGTCAAAGCTCTGAATAATGTACAGTTCCAGCTCAAGCCTGGTGAGGTTCACGCACTGATGGGTGAGAACGGTGCTGGTAAATCTACGTTTATCAAGGTTATTACCGGAGTACATAAAGCAGAAGAAGGTGAGATGTTCCTGAACGGACAGAAGGTTGACTTCAAGGGTCCGAAGGATGCCCAGGAGGCAGGTATTGCAGCCGTATATCAGCATCCGACATCATATCCGCACCTTACAGTTGCAGAAAATATTTTTATGGGTCACGAGATCATCAAACATCATATGATCCAGTGGAAAGAGATGAATCAGGAGGCGAACAAGTACTTAGGTGAGCTGGATGCAGATTTTGATGCAACCGCTGAGATGGGAACTCTTTCTGTTGCACAGCAGCAGATGGTTGAGATCGCCAAAGCGCTTTCCACAAATGCAAAGATCATCATTCTGGATGAGCCTACAGCAGCACTTACCAGAAACGAGTCGGAGAAGCTTTACACATTGGTTGATAAGCTGAAAGAGAATGGCGTTTCCATTATCTTTATTTCTCACCGTTTCGAGGATATGTATCGTCTGGCTTCCAGAGTTACCGTATTCCGTGATTCTCAGTATATCGGAACCTATGATGTAAACGGGATCACAAACGCAGATCTGATCAAGGCAATGGTTGGACGTGAGATCAATGATCTGTTCCCGAAGCCGGAGGTTAAGCTGGGAGATGAGATGCTTCGTATTGAACATCTTTCCAGAACAGGATTTTTCAAGGATGTTTCCTTCAATGTACGTGCAGGCGAGATCGTAGGTCTTACCGGTCTGGTCGGTGCAGGACGTACAGAGGTTATGGAAGCTGTCAGCGGAATCACCCATCCGGACGAAGGAAAGGTTTTCCTTGAGGGAAAAGAGGTTTATATCAAGACTCCTTCCGAAGCAATGGAAAAAGGTATCATCCTTCTTCCTGAGGACAGACAGAAGCAGGGCCTTGTCATGAGCTGGGGCCTTGGAAGAAACGTAACCCTTCCGATCATCAGCAAATATGCAAAATCCGGATTCAATGACGAGAAAGCAGAAAGAGAGCTTTCCAAGAAGCTTCTTGAAGAAGTAGATACCAAGGCTGTTGATATTTTCCAGCCTGCAAGTTCACTGTCCGGTGGTAACCAGCAGAAGGTTGTTGTTGCCAAGGCACTTGCTCAGGAAATGAAGGTCGTTATCATGGATGAGCCGACAAAGGGTGTCGATGTTGGTGCAAAAGCCGAAATCTATGTGATCATGGGAGATCTTGCGAAGAAGGGCTATGCCATCATCCTGATCTCTTCCGAGATGCCTGAGATCCTTGGAATGTCTGACCGTATCATCGTTATGTGCAACGGTCGTAAGACAGGTGAACTGAACAGGGGAGAGGCAACACAGGAAGGAATCCTTGAGCTGTCCATGGAAAAGAGCACTGGAAAGGGGACTAAATAATGGAAAAGAAATCTGTTATCAAGAAGATTACAGGCTCCCGAGAGGCTCTGCTGGCAATTATCGTGGTCGTGCTGTTTGCCGTTGTCACAGTGATCAGCCCGTCATTCCTTACGCCGAAGTCACTCATGGAGATGCTGAAAAATAATGCAGTAACAATGGTAATGTCACTTGGTATGCTGTGTGTCATGCTGGTAGGCGGAATCGATATTTCCATCATGTCAACTCTGGCACTTTCCGGTATGTCCATTGGTATGCTCCTGAAATACGGACATATCACAAGTACATTACTTGCTTTCATTATTGCAATGGCGATCGGTATTGCCTGCGGACTGGTTGTAGGTCTTGTGATCTCAAGAGCAAACGTTCCGCCTATCATTGCAACCATGGGCTTTATGTACATCTACAGAGCAATGGGTTATCTTGTTTCCCACGGTGGTGAGTGGGCAAGTGCCGCAGCTCTTGGTGAGTTTAAGAATTTTGCAACAACCAGTTTCCTTGGGATCAACAAGGTTATCTGGGTGATCATCGTATGCTATGTGGTATTCTTCTTCTTTATGAAATGGACAAGAACAGGACGAAGGATCTACGCAGTAGGAAGTAATGCAAGCGCAGCACAGGTTTCCGGTATCAATGCAAAGAATATCAACCTTCTTGTATATGTGATCATGGGATTCCTCGCAGGTCTTGGCGGAGCACTTCAGGTATCTGTTTATGCTTCTGCAATGCCTGATATGCAGTACGGCGGTGAGATGGATGTTATCGCAGCCTGCGTTATCGGTGGTGTAAGCATGAGCGGTGGACGTGGAACCGTAGTAGGTGCATTCCTCGGTTCCATTATCCTTGCAACGATCGCAAAAGCTCTTCCGCTTGTAGGTATCAGTTCACTGTGGCAGAACATGATCAAGGGTGTTATCATACTGGTAGTAGTTGTGATCAACGTTGTTCTGCAGAGAATCGCAGATAAAAACGCATTAAAGGGAAGGGAGATGTAAATCATGGCTGGAAAATCTGGAAGAAGTATTAACAATGTGCCGGAAAATCCGATGAAACACATCATATTCAGTTGGGAAGGCATCCTGGTCATTCTCTTTATCCTGGTAAATATTTTCTGCGCATCATTTTCTGAGTTTTATAATATGAAGAGTGTTCTTCGTCAGATGCCGGTTTACCTTGCAGAGGTATTCATGATGTTCCCGATGGCGTACATCCTGGTATTAGGCGAGATCGATATTTCCGTAGGTGCGATCGTGTGTCTCTCCGCTACCTTAAGCTGTATGGTCTGCAACACAAACGCTCCGTTCATTGTAGTAGTACTTACAGCACTGGTTGTTGGTGCCCTCTGTGGTGCGGTTAACGGATTTATCCTTACCCGTTTCAAGGAGCTGCCTCCAATGATCGTAACACTGGCAACACAGATCATCTTCCGTGGTATCGCTGAGGTAACACTTGGAGCCGGCGGAAGTATTGCGATCACAAACACAGATGGTTTCCGTGCTATCGGTGGAAAGGTTGGAAATATTCCATATATTCTTTTCCTGGTGCTGATCCTTGGTGTACTTTTTGCGATCTTTCTTGGAAAGAGCACATTCGGACGCCGTACATATGCAATCGGAACAAACCGTGTGGCAGCTTATTACGCAGGTGTTCACGTAGAGAAAATCCGTTTCATCATCTACACAGTTATGGGACTTATGTCCGGACTTTGCGCAGTATTCCTGGTATCCTCTTCCTACGGTGCAAATACAACAACCGGTAACGGATTTGAGATGGATGCCATTGCAATGGCAGTATTCGGAGGTATTTCCTCCACAGGTGGTAAAGGTAACCTGGCCGGCGGTATCATTTCTGCATTCATCATCGTATGCTTACGAGTTGGCCTTGGACAGAAGAACGTAAATGCTCAGGTGATCCTTCTCATCATCGGTGTACTTCTGGTAGCAGCAGTAGCTCTTCCGAATATCATCGGCGATGTGAAAAAAGCAGTCGCAATGAAGAAAAACTAAATATCACTTTTGAAACTCATATGATTGTTAGCTGCCTCCATTGGTGTAGCGGAGGCAGCAGCATATAAAAAAATTATATTCTTATAGGGAGGAACAACAATGAAAAAAAAGGTAATTAGCGCAATCCTTTGTGGAGCAATGGTTCTTGGTACAGTTTGCCCGGTTCTTGCAGCAGATGACAAATCCGAAGATACTAAGACAGAAGCAGCAGCTGGCGATTCCGCAAAAGGCAAAAAGATCGCTCTGGTTGGTAAAGCAGCCGGTAACGCATTCTTCGAGATCGCAGCGAAATCTTTCCAGGAGACAGTAGAGGCTGAAGGTGGCGAGGTTCAGGTCGTTTATCCTGAGACAGCTACAGCTGATGCACAGATCAAGGTTCTTGACAACCTGATTTCCCAGGACTTCGATGCAATCTGTATCTCCGCTAACGATGTTAACGCTCTTCAGGCTAAGCTTGAGGAAGCTATGGATGAGGGAATCAAGGTATCTTCCTTCGACTCCGCACCGAACAAAGACAGCCGTGAGATTTTCGTAAACCAGGCTGGCACAAAAGAAGTTGCTCAGGCACTTATGGATGCAGTTCTTGATATTTCCGGTGGTGAGGGACAGTTCGCTATCCTTTCCGCTACATCTCAGTCCGCTAACCAGAATGCATGGATCGATGCAATGAAGACCATCATGGAAGGCGATGACAAATACAGCAAGCTTGAGCTTGTAGACGTTGTATACGGTGATGATGAGCCGCAGAAATCCACAGACCAGACAGCAGCTCTTCTTCAGAACTACAAGGATCTGAAGGTTATCTGCGCACCTACAACAGTTGGTATCGCAGCAGCAGCTAAATATCTTCAGGATAACGGATCTGAGTGTAAACTGACAGGTCTTGGACTTCCATCCGAGATGCAGGAGTACACAGGTGATGATGATTCTCATTCCTGCCCATACTTCTATCTGTGGGATATGCAGGGCCTTGGAAAACTCAGCGCTTACACAACAATCGCTCTGATCAACGAAGACATCACAGGTGCTAAAGATGACAAATTCACAGCTGGTGACCTTGGTGACTACACAGTAACAGAGGCAGATGACGGCGGTACAGAGGTTGTTCTTGGTGCACCTCTGAAATTCGATACAAGCAACATCGAGGAGATGGCTAAGCTGTACTAATCAATCCCCAGATTGACTGTATAATCATATGATAAATCCTTTCAGGACAGGCGGAGTTTTCGGGCTCTGCCTGTTTTGTATGTTTGGATTTCGTGTATAGAAGGTTTCTGAAAAAATCTCCGCCTTCTGATTCTGGTTGTGCTCTTATGGCTGCAGTGTTAAAATGAGGACAGCAGAACAGAAAACCATGAACAGATAAAGGAGCAAAATACATGCAGCAGGAATTACTGGATCAGCTGAGAAAGATCACAGAGGAAGAGAGAAAAATCCTGGATGGAGAAGCAGAGGTGGATAGAGATCTCTACACATCCGGTCGGGACTTTACTGTGGACAGCCGTAAGATGCTGAAAGAAGGCAGGCTGATCGCTGTGCGTACACACACCCGTTTTGTGTATTTTCCGGCTCACAGGCATAATTTTGTGGAAGTGCTGTATGTGTGCGAGGGATCTCTGACGAATATCATTGACGGGAAAAAAGTCATAGTTAACAAAGGTGAGCTGCTTTTTCTCAATCAGTTTACGAAGCATGAGATTCTGAAAGCGGGGCAGAATGATATTGCGATCAATTTTATGGTGCTGCCGGAGTTTTTTGATGTGGCCTATTCCATGGCGGGCAATGACAATATGCTGGCAGATTTTCTGGTGAATGTCCTGCGACAGGATGAAGAGCGTGGGGAATATCTTCATTTTAAGGTTGCGGAAGTGCTGCAGATCCAGAATCTTCTGGAAAATATCATCTATTCTCTTGTAAACGGTGAGGAGAACAGAGAGCGGATCAATCAGACCACAATGGGCCTGATATTCATGTATCTGATAGAATCGGTGCAGTATGTGGAGATGCGTCTGCCCAATCAGTACGAAAATATGATCTCCATGACAACACTGGATTATATTGAACAGAAATACCGGACTGCCACGCTGACGGAGCTTTGTGGTCGCCTGCATCTTCCCATGCATGTCCTCAGTAAGATGATCAAGAAAAGCACAGGGTTTAATTTCAAGGAACTTCTTCAGAGAAAGCGTCTGAACAAGGCTGTAGAGCTGATGTGTGAAACAGATCTGCCTGTCAGTGACATCATTGCAGCTGTAGGCTATGAAAATAACAGTTATTTTCATCGGGTATTCAAGGAACATTATCACATGACACCGCGGGCGTTCCGGGTGAAAAACAGTGAGAAAGAACAGGTGAGGCTGTAACAGCCTCACCTGTTTTTTAAATATCATGGAATTGTCCGATCTTGTTTTTGATCCGCTGCATTTCGTTATCCATATCGATCACAGCGCGGGCGCAGTTCAGCAGCTCATTGCTGACTTCCTCATAACCGTCCATTTCTTCGATATTCTGCTTGTAACGCAGCTGATGCTCCAGAGTAGCCCAGAAATCCATACCGTTGGTACGGATCTGGATCTCTGCACGCATGGGAGTTTTTCCCTTGGAGAAGAATACAGGGATTTCCACAATCATGTGATAACTGCGGTAGCCGTTTGGTTTTGGATTTTTGATATAGTCCTTTACCTGAATGACGGTAATGTCATCCTGCCTGGTGATCAGGTCTGCAATGGTGTAGATATCATCGATAAAAGCACAGACAACACGGATGCCTGCCACGTCATTCAGTTGATTCTGAATATTCTCCGCAGTAAACTCATAGCCGAGCCTTTTGAGCTTTTTGTAAATGCTTTCCGGCTTTTTGATCCTTGTCTTGATGAAGGAGATCGGGTTACGTTTATATTCCAATGAAAATTCATCGTTGAGGACTTCCAGCTTGGTGCGTACCTCACGGACCGTACATCGATACATCATCATTAAATCATTAAATTTTGCGGAATTTTTGATAAAAACCTGTGGATCAGGTGTGTCCAGCCAGGTGTTTTTGTTATTTTCAGCCATAGTATTTTTACGATAGGGCTCCTTTCTTTTGTGATTTTTATGACAAGTTTACTAACATAATTATAGGACAAAATAACATTTTTTTCAACTTTTGTATTGACATATCAGAAAAGCTGTGCTATTTTATAGAAAAAGTTTAATTGAGTAAACCACTAAACCGTTGAAGCGGAGATAAAGATATTCATGCGCGCACAGAGAGTCCGGGAGGGTGAGAGCCGGGTCGAGAGGCAGTTTATCAAATGGACCGCAGAGGGCACAGGGAAAGATATTTTCGGGTATCAAGTATTCTGTGACGTGAGGGCATACGTCAGTTGCCGGGAATATGAAGGTATTCCGCCAAGTGCACGGGTCAGACCGTGAATCAGGGTGGCACCGCGGGTGATTTTGAATTTAGAGCTCGTCCCTGACAGAACCAGATTCTGTCGGAGACGGGCTTTTCTTGATTTCATGAGCAAGCAGCGAATGCAGATCACGAATGTCCCGTCCTCCGGTAAGGAATGAAAAACTCAGGAGGGCCTGTATATGTATCCAACATTAGAAAAAATCAAAGAACTCGCACAGTCAGGCGAATACCGGCGAATCCCTGTATGCAGAGAGCTGTATTCCGACCGCTATACACCCGTAGAAGTCATGAGGACCTTACGCACAGCCAGCAGACATTGCTATCTTCTGGAAAGTGCCAGCCAGACAGAGGTATGGGGACGCTATTCCTTCCTGGGATATGAGCCATCCATGGAGATCACCTGTACAGACGGAAAGCTTCAGATCCGCAGGATCCATGAGGACGGAACTGAAGAAAAAACCGTACAGCAGGTGAAGCATCCGGGAGATGCTATTCGGGAGATCCTGAAAGAATACAAAAGCCCGGTGCTGGAAAATATGCCGACCTTTACCGGAGGTCTGGTAGGATATTTTTCCTACGATTACATTAAGTATAGCGAGCCGAAGCTGAAGCTTACCGACGAGACAGTACAGGATTTCCGGGACACGGATCTGATGCTTTTTGACCAGGTGATCGCCTTTGACCATTACAGACAGAAGGTGCTTCTGATCACCGGTGTGATGACGGATGATCCGGAAAATTCCTATCAGAAGGCGGAAGCAAAATTAAAAGAGATGGCAGATCTGATCCGAAACGGAAAACAGAAGGAATTTCCGTCTTTGAAACTGAAATCTTCCATTGAGCCGCAGTTCCCGAAAGCAAAATACTGTGAGATGGTTGAGAAAGCGAAGCATTACATCCACGAAGGAGATATTTTCCAGGTGGTGCTCTCCAATCCGATGCGAGCGAAAGCAGAGGGAAGTCTGTTTGATACATACCGTGTTCTTAGGGCTACCAATCCTTCGCCGTATATGTTTTATTTTTCCAGTGATGATATTGAGATTGCAGGAGCCTCCCCGGAAACACTTGCCAGGCTTGCAGGAACAGAATTAAGTACCTTCCCGCTTGCAGGAACAAGACCAAGAGGCAAGACAAAAGAAGAAGACCTGGCGCTGGAAAAAGGACTCCTGGCTGATGAGAAGGAACGTGCCGAGCATAACATGCTGGTGGATCTTGGTCGAAATGATATCGGAAAGATCAGTAAGATCGGTACCGTGAACGTAGAAAAATATATGTGCATCGAGCGTTTTTCCCATGTGATGCATATTGGTTCCACAGTTACCGGCCAGATCCGGGATGACAGGGATGCGGTGGATGCAGTGGATGCCATCCTTCCGGCAGGAACACTTTCCGGAGCACCGAAATTCCGTGCCTGCCAGATCATCCAGGAACTGGAACAGAGCAAGCGAGGCATTTACGGCGGTGCTATCGGATATCTGGATTTTGCCGGAAACCTGGATACCTGTATTGCCATTCGCCTGGTTTATAAGAAAAACGGTGAGATCTGTATCCGGTCAGGAGCAGGGATCGTAGCAGACAGTATTCCGGAAAGTGAATTTCAGGAGTGCTGCAACAAGGCAAGAGCCGTTGTACAGGCAATCGAAACTGCACAGGAGGGACTGGAATGATAGTACTGATCGATAATTATGATAGCTTTTCCTACAATGTTTACCAGCTAATCGGTTCTGTGGAGCCGGATATCAAGGTGGTAAGAAATGATGAAGTGACCATCAAAGAGCTGGAGGCCATGAAGCCGGAGGCATTGATCCTTTCCCCTGGTCCGGGAAAACCGGAGGATGCGGGAATCTGTATTGAATCCATAAAATATTTCAAAGACAAGCTGCCGATCCTGGGTATCTGCCTTGGACATCAGTCCATCTGTGAAGCCTTCGGAGGGACAGTATCCTACGCAAAAGAGCTGATGCACGGAAAGCAGAAAGAGATACATAAAGTTGGAAAGAGCCGGATGTTTGAAGGACTTCCGGAAACTTTTCCGGCAGCCAGATATCACTCACTGGCAGCTATCCGGGATACCTTACCGGAGGAACTGGTTGTTACCGCTGAGTCTGAGGACGGAGAGGTGATGGCACTGGAGCATAAAGAATATCCGATATTCGGATTACAGTTCCATCCGGAATCTGTTATGACACCGGATGGAAAAACAATGATCGAGAACTTTATGAAGGTTGTCAGAGACAGATAAGACAGAGAACAGCAATCCATAAAAGATAGAATCGTTACAGAACAGGAGGAAACAACAATGATCAAAGAAGCAATCATCAAGCTTTCAAAAAAAGAAGATCTTACATATGACGAAGCAGAAGCCGTAATGAATGAGATCATGGACGGAGCGGCAACACCGGTACAGATGGCATCCTACCTTACTGCACTTTCTCTGAAAGGAGAGACTATTGATGAGATCACTGCATCAGCAGCCGGAATGCGTGCACACTGCATCAAGCTTCTCCACGATATGAATGTTCTGGAGATCGTAGGAACCGGTGGTGACGGAGCAAACTCCTTTAACATTTCTACGACATCTTCTCTTGTGATCGCAGCAGGTGGCGTTCCGGTAGCAAAACACGGAAACCGTGCAGCATCTTCCAAGAGCGGTGCAGCAGATGTTCTGGAAGCACTTGGTGTGAAGATCACCATCCCGCCGGAAAAAAGTGCAGAGATCCTGAAAAAGATCAACATCTGTTTCCTGTTCGCCCAGAATTATCATATTGCCATGAAATATGTGGCACCGATCCGTAAAGAGCTGGGAATCCGCACGGTATTTAATATCCTCGGACCATTAAGCAACCCGGCAGGCGCAAACATGGAGCTGATGGGAGTCTTTGACCAGTCTCTGGTAGAGCCGCTGGCACAGGTTATGATGAAGCTTGGCGTGAACCGCGGAATGGTAGTTTTCGGACAGGATAAGCTGGATGAGATCTCCATGAGCGCACCGACTTCTGTGTGCGAGATCAAGGACGGATGGTTCCAGTCCTATGAGATCACACCGGAGCAGTTCGGCTATACACGCTGCAGCAAAGAAGATCTGGCAGGCGGCACACCGGCAGAGAACGCAGAGATCACAAAAGCCATTGTAAACGGAACCGAAAAAGGCCCGAAGCGTCAGGCGGTCTGCATGAACGCAGGTGCAGCACTTTATATCGCAGGAAAGGCGAAGACTATAGAAGATGGCGTGAAGATGGCTGAAAACCTGATCGACAGTGGTGCAGCTGCTGCCAAGCTTGCGGAATTTATCAAATTAAGTAACGAGATTTGAAAATAATAGCGGCAGAAGAGAAATCGGCAATCCCTATCGGAAGAGATACGAACGGAAACATTAATCTGTCAGACTTCTTGAAATTGCCGAATGAGAGTTGAACTGAAATATCAAGGAGACAAACAAAGAATGAGCGAAAAAAACATTCTGGAGGAAATCGCAGAAAAAACAAGAGAACGTATCCGGAAGGAAAAACGTCAGTTTCCCCTGGATCAGCTGAAAACCCTGGCAGAAAAAGCACCACAGCAGCCGTCCTTTCTGGAAGCGTTGAAAAAGCCGGGTATGTCCTACATCTGTGAAGTAAAAAAAGCTTCCCCCTCCAAGGGGCTGATCGCACCGGAATTTCCGTATCTGGAAATTGCGAAAGAATACGAGGCAGCAGGTGCATCTGCGATCTCCTGCCTCACAGAGCCATTTTATTTCATGGGAAGTGACACTTATCTCTGTGAGATCACAGAAACAGTGGATATTCCGGTCCTCCGGAAGGACTTCACGGTGGATAAGTACATGATCTATCAGGCAAAAGCATTCGGCGCAGCGGCTGTACTTCTGATCTGTGCTATCTTAAATGACCAGGAACTCCTGGAATACCGAGAGCTTGCAGAAACTCTGGGAATGGATGCACTGGTGGAAGCTCATGACGAGAATGAAGTGGCAAGAGCATTAAAGACAGGTGCAAAGATCGTCGGTGTAAATAACCGTGACCTGAAAACCTTTAAGGTTGATATGAATAACAGCATCCGTCTTCGAAACCTGGCACCGGACAATGTGGCATTTGTGTCTGAGAGCGGAATCAAAAATGCAGGTGATATCGCTATCCTGGAAAGAAACCGGGTAGGTGCAGTCCTGATCGGTGAGACCCTGATGCGAAGCCCGGATAAGAAAGCAGCATTGGAAAATCTGAATGGTGGAGCGCTTGTATAAAGGCCAAACGAAAGAATAGGGCAAATAAGTAACAGAGCTGACCAGCAGCAAATAGTAACGAAACAGGAAGGGGCAGGATTGGCTGAATATGAGAGAACAACCGTTGAAACATGGGAGCAGAACCAGGATCAAGATCTGCGGCCTGACCCGCCCGGAAGATATCCAGGCCGTGAACCAGGCTAAACCGGACTTTGCAGGATTCATTGTAGAATTCCCAAAAAGCAGAAGAAACGTCACCGTGGAGCAATTGAAGGCTCTCCGGGAAGAACTGGATGATAGCATTTTGCCGGTAGGCGTATTTGTCAATGCACCGGTGGAGCTTCCTGCACAGCTTTTAAACGAAGGAACCATCGCACTGGCACAGCTTCATGGCCAGGAGGACGAGAATTATATCAGACAGCTTAAGACCATGACAGACCAGCTTCTGATAAAGGCTTTTTCCATAAAAACAGAAGCAGATATAAAGAAAGCGATCCGTTCGGAAGCAGACTATATTCTGCTGGATCAGGGCGCAGGAGGAACAGGAGAAACTTTCGACTGGAGTCTGGTACCGGCGATCAAACGTCCCTGGTTTCTGGCAGGAGGTCTGGGCTGTGAAAATCTGGAATCGGCCATACATCTGCTTCACCCCTGGGCAGTAGATTTAAGCAGCAGTGTAGAAACCGACGGTCACAAAGACCCGGATAAAATATTAGAAGCAGTATACGCAGTAAGGAACATAAAGGAGGAAATATAACATGTCAAAAGGAAGATTCGGCATCCATGGCGGACAGTACATCCCGGAAACACTGATGAACGCCGTTCTGGAGCTTGAGGAAGCATACAACCATTACAAAAACGACCCGGAATTCAAACGTGAGCTCACAGAGCTTCTCAATGAATACGCAGGAAGACCATCCCATCTTTACTATGCGGCACATATGACCGAGGACCTTGGCGGAGCCAAGATCTATCTGAAAAGAGAAGACTTAAACCACACAGGAGCCCACAAGATCAACAACGTACTTGGTCAGGTGCTCCTGGCAAAAAAAATGGGCAAGACCCGTGTCATCGCAGAGACAGGAGCCGGCCAGCACGGTGTTGCAACTGCAACCGCAGCAGCACTGATGGGAATGGAATGTGAGGTATTTATGGGAAAAGAGGACACCGAGCGTCAGGCTCTGAACGTATATAAAATGCGTCTCCTCGGAGCAAAAGTCCATGCAGTCACAAGCGGGACAGCAACCTTAAAGGACGCCGTTTCCGAGACCATGCGTGAGTGGACAAACCGTATTGCAGATACCCATTATGTACTGGGATCTGTTATGGGCCCGCACCCGTTCCCAACTATCGTACGTGATTTCCAGGCAGTGATCTCCAAGGAGATCAAAGAACAGATGCTGGAAAAAGAGGGAAGACTTCCGGATGTTGTCCTGGCCTGTGTGGGCGGCGGTTCCAATGCTATCGGAACCTTCTACAATTTCATTGAGGACAAAGACGTTCGTCTCATCGGCTGTGAGGCAGCAGGACGTGGCGTGAATACTGCGGAGACTGCGGCAACCATCGCAACCGGTCGTCTCGGAATCTTCCATGGTATGAAATCTTACTTCTGCCAGGATGAATACGGACAGATCGCACCGGTATACTCCATCTCCGCAGGTCTTGATTACCCGGGTGTAGGTCCGGAGCATGCACACCTTTATGATATCGGAAGAGCAGAGTACGTTCCTGTTACAGATGACGAAGCAGTAGAGGCTTTTGAATATCTTTCCAGAACAGAAGGAATCATTCCTGCGATCGAAAGTGCCCACGCAGTGGCCTATGCGAAAAAGATCGCACCGACACTTGGAAAGGACAAGATCATGGTAGTTACCATTTCAGGACGTGGAGATAAGGACTGTGCGGCAATTGCCCGCTACAGAGGGGAGGATATTCATGAATAAGAGAATTACAGAAGCATTTGCAAACGGAAAAGCATTTATTCCTTTTTTAACCTGCGGAGATCCGTCTCTGGAGGTAACAGAGCAGCTGGTTTATGCAATGGAAGAAGCAGGAGCAGATCTGATCGAGCTTGGGATCCCGTTCTCAGATCCTACCGCAGAGGGACCTGTAATCCAGGAAGCCAATGTCCGGGCACTTGCAGGCGGTGTGACTACAGATAAAGTTTTTGCAATGGTAGAAAAAATCCGTAAAAATACAAAAATCCCAATGGTATTCATGACCTATGCAAACGTAGTATTTTCTTACGGAACAGAGCGTTTTATCAAGAAAGCAGCGGAAGTTGGAATGGATGGACTGATCCTTCCGGATGTTCCTTTTGAGGAAAAAGAAGAGTTTGATGTTGTGTGCAAACAGTACGGCCTTGACCTGATCTCCCTGATCGCACCGACCTCCCATGAGCGGATCGCTATGATCGCAAAAGAGGCGGAAGGCTTTGTTTACTGCGTATCTTCCCTTGGTGTAACAGGAATGCGTACCAGCATTACCACAGATATCGGAGCTATGGTGAAATTAGTAAAAGCCCAGAAAGACATTCCATGTGCAGTAGGATTCGGAATCTCCACACCGGAGCAGGCAAAAAAAATGGCAGATCAGTCAGACGGTGCCATTGTAGGATCTGCGATCGTGAAGCTCTGTGGTGCCTACGGCAAAGACTGCGTGCCGAAGGTGAAGGCTTATGTGAAAGAGATGAAGGATGCGATCAGATAAGTTCCCGGCTGAAATCGCAACACAGATCACAAAGTGTAATAAAAATCTGCTTTATCCCAAAGAAAGGGTAAAGCAGATTTTTTTCTGCTCTGAACAGAGGCCGGAAAAATTGCAGGAAATATCTACTTGACAGTCAGAGACCAAATGATAGATGATATAAAAAAAGGTGAGGAGGAAATTGGGGATGAATCGGGAAGAAGCAAAGAAGAAAGCAGAAGCGCTGGTTGCCAGGATGACTCTGGAGGAAAAAGCCAGTCAGTTAAGGTACGATGCACCTGCAATAAAAAGATTGGGAATTCCGGCGTATAACTGGTGGAATGAGGGACTTCACGGTGTTGCCAGAGCAGGGCAGGCAACGGTTTTTCCACAGGCGATCGGAATGGCGGCAGCTTTTGACCGGAAAAGTGTGGCAGAGATGGCCGGTATCGTGGCAACAGAGGGCAGAGCAAAGTATAATGCATATTCCGTAAACGGTGACAGAGATATTTATAAGGGATTGACGTTCTGGTCTCCTAATGTCAATATTTTCCGTGATCCACGATGGGGTAGAGGCCATGAAACTTATGGGGAAGATCCGTATCTTACAAAAGAACTGGGAGTTTCCTTTGTAAAAGCACTTCAGGGAAATGGGGATACAATGAAGGCAGCAGCCTGTGCCAAACATTTTGCAGTACATTCCGGGCCGGAGGCACTCCGTCATGAATTTGATGCGGAAGCATCCGCAAAAGATATGGAAGAAACGTATCTGCCGGCATTCGAAGGTCTGGTAAAAGAAGCCAAAGTAGAAGCGGTTATGGGAGCTTATAACCGGACAAACGGGGAACCCTGCTGCGGAAGTCCCACATTACAGAAAAAACTCAGAGGCGAATGGAAATTTCAGGGGCATTTTGTATCAGACTGCTGGGCGATCCGTGATTTTCATGAACACCATATGGTAACGGATACAGCCGTTGAATCTGCAGCATTGGCGATTAATAATGGCTGTGACCTGAATTGTGGAAATACCTATCTTCACATTATGAAGGCATACGAAAAGGGGCTTGTCACAGAAGAAACCATAACCCGGGCAGCAGTGAGGCTTTTCACCACAAGGTATCTGCTGGGGTTGTTTGATGGAAGCGAATATGACAATCTCTCCTACATGGAGGTGGAATCTCCCAGGCATCTGGATGCAGCGGAGAAAGCAGCGGAAAAAAGCTTTGTTCTGCTGAAAAATAACGGGATTCTTCCGCTTGATAAAGAAAAACTGAAAACAATAGGGATCATCGGACCAAATGCGGACAGCAGGCAGGCGCTGATCGGCAATTATCACGGGACAGCTTCCAGGTATATTACCATACAGGAAGGCATCCAGGATTATGTGGGAGACGATGTAAGGATCCTTACTTCCAGAGGCTGTGATCTGTTCCGAGACCGGACGGAGCACCTTGCGTTTACCAGAGATCGTATTGCGGAAGCAAAGGTGGTTGCGGAAAACAGCGATGTGGTGATCTTATGTATTGGACTGGATGAGACACTGGAAGGAGAAGAGGGAGACACCGGAAACAGCTATGTATCGGGAGATAAAGAAGATATTGAACTTCCCGGAGTACAGCGAGAACTGATGGAAGCGATCGCAGATACCGGAAAACCGGTAGTATTCTGTCTGCTGGCAGGAAGTGACCTTGATCTGAAATATGCGGCAGAGAAATTTGATGCCGTCATGATGCTGTGGTACCCTGGATGCCAGGGCGGGAAGGCAGCGGCAAAGGTACTGTTTGGAGAAATCTCGCCATCAGGAAAACTTCCGGTGACATTTTATGAAAGCCTGGAAGAACTTCCGGATTTTACCGATTATTCCATGAAAGGCAGAACATATCGCTATATGGAACGAAAAGCACAGTTTCCTTTTGGATATGGTCTGACGTACAGTAAGGTGGCAGTAGATAAAGCAGAGGTCAAAACATGTGGACAGAAGATAAACGTGGAGGTAGAAGTGCAGAATAACGGCGCATATGATACAGAGGATGTTGTTCAGATCTATGTAAAAAATATCGACAGCAAAAATGCCATTCCCAATCCGATGCTGGCCGGTTTTCAGCGGATATTCCTGAAGGCGGGAGAATGCCGAAAAATAGAAATCCCAATATGGGAAAAAGCATTCACCGTAGTAGATGAAACAGGAAAACGGATGGAAGAAGGAAAGAAATTTGAAATTTATGCAGGCTGCAGCCAGCCGGATGAAAAAAGCAAAGAACTGACCGGGATCATGCCGGTAAAGATCATCTGGGAAAAATAATAAGAAAATCTAAAGTAACAGGAGGGCGATGCATCAGGTAGCGCCCTCCCTTTATATCTAACGCATAAACAACCGTACCATTTTCTCATAAATCTTCCGATATTTCTGATACCGCATAGGAAGATCGATCCAGGTCTTTTTATCTACAATACTCTTATAATGAGAGAATGTCCGGAAGCCGTCGATGCCATGATAGGATCCCATGCCGCTTTCCCCAAAGCCGCCGAAGCCCATATTGCTGGTTGCCAGATGTATGAGGACATCGTTGATACAGCCACCGCCGAAACCACATCGGGAAGTAACTTCCCGGGCATTTTTTTCATCTTCGGTGAAGATATAAAGAGCCAGCGGATGTGCCATGGAATTGATCTTTGTTACGGCACCTCCGAGAGAGTCATAGGTGAGGACCGGAAGTACCGGGCCGAAGATTTCCTGCTGCATGACCGGATCTTCGAAGGTTACGTTATCAAGAACCGTCGGCTCGATCTGAAGTGTTTCACGGTTGGAACCACCGCCGCAGACAGTTTTGGCAGGATCGATCAGACTGTTGATACGGTCGAAATGCTTTTCGTTGATGATCTTTCCATAATTCCGGTTCTTCAGTGGTTCTTTTCCATACTGGCGTGTGATCTGTCTGCGAAGCTCTGCGACCAGGGCTTCTTTGATCTCCGGATCACAGTAGATGTAGTCCGGAGCCACGCAGGTCTGGCCACAGTTCAGGAACTTGCCGAATACGATACGTTTTGCCGCAAGGCGGAGATTGGCTGTTTTGTCCACGATGCAGGGACTTTTTCCACCCAGCTCCAGAGTGACTGGTGTGAGGTGTTCGGAAGCCTTTCTCATGACCTCTTTTCCCACAGACTGGCTTCCCGTGAAGAAGATGTAATCAAAGTGCAGACTGAGAAGATGTGTGTTTTCCGCACGTCCGCCTGTGACAGTTGCAACGTATTTTTCATCGAAACATTCATGGATGAGAAGACGGATCACTTCGCTTGTTGCCGGTGAGTAGGCACTTGGTTTCAGGATGACTGTGTTTCCGGCTGCAATGGCGTCTACCAGTGGTTCTATGGTGAGAAGAAACGGATAGTTCCACGGACTCATAATGAGAACCACACCGTAGGGGGATGGTTTGCGGAAACTGCGGGAATGGAACTGTGCCAGTGGAGTTGGAACGATCTGTTCTTTTACGTAGGAGCGGATATTTTTCAGCATATGTGTGATCTCGGAGAGCACCAGTCCGGTCTCACACATATAGCTTTCGAAATTACTTTTTCCCAGATCCTTTTTCAGCGCGGCGTGGATCTGATCTTCGTGTTTCCGGATGGAAGCGCGGAGACGTTTCAGGGCGCTGATGCGAAAATCAAGGTCAAGAGTTGCGCCGGAGTAGAAGTACTGGCGCTGTTTATCTAAAAGCTGGTTGATCTGTTCTTTTTCCATGGAATTGTAGTCCTTTCTGAAAAAACTGTATTCGAAATATCGAAAAAATCTTTCTATGCCAATGGCTGTTTTAGCAATTGCCTGCCGGAGGCATCAGTCTGTAATACAGTGTTTCAAGTTTGCCGGCATCCATCAGCACAGGAACCGGGTACAGAGGATTGGCTTCTTTATCTGCGTAATGGGCAAGCTCCGGGATGTCTGTTTCCTGGATTTCCGGGATATAGTCTCCGATGCCAAAGCGTTTTTTCATATCTTTTATTGCATCAATAAACATCCGGGCAGCAGTTTTATCGTCCTCATGTTTATCGCAGAGACCGGCAGTTACGGCAAGGTTGCGGAGTTTGTGAGTGATGGAATCTCCGTATGTTTCCAGTACCATAGGAAGGATCACTGCATTGGCAAGCCCATGTGGAACATTATATTTTCCGCCGAGGGAATGTGCAATTGCGTGGACATATCCAACGTAGGATTTGGTGAAGGCGCAGCCTGCGAAATAGGAGGCGCGGAGCATATTTCGTCTTGCTTCAATATTATTGCCGTCTGTGTAGGCGGTATCCAGATTTTCAAAGATCAGTCTGACAGCATCTAGGGCATTTTTTCTTGTGCCAGGTGTAGTGGAATTTCCAATGTAGGATTCCACTGCGTGAGTCAGGGCATCCATGCCGGTGGTAGCTGTGATAAACGGCGGAAGGCTTAAAGTCACTTTCGGGTCAAGGACTGCGTAGCGTGGGATCAGTGGAAAATCGTTGATGGCATATTTGTGCCGTGTTTCTGCATCGGTAATGACAGCAGCAAGTGTTGTTTCGCTTCCTGTTCCTGCAGTCGTGGGGATGGCGATGAGAAGAGGAAGCTTTTTGTGGATCTTCAGGATTCCCTTCATCTGAGCAAGAGACTGGTGTGGCTTGGCAATGCGGGCTGCTGTGGCTTTTGCACAGTCCATACTGGAACCTCCGCCGAAGCCGATGATCGCCTGGCAGTCATTGTCCAGATACATGTGAAGGGCTTCGTCCACATTGACGGTTGTTGGATTGGCAACGGTTTTGTCGTAGATGTGGTAAGAGATGCAGCTTCGCTTCAGTGTCTGCTCCAGCCTTTCTGTAAGGCCAAGGCTTCGGATCCCTGCATCTGTGATGATGAGTACATTGTTATAGTTTCTTTTTTCCAGAACTTCCGGAATACCTTTGACGCTTCCGATAATCTTCGGATTGCGGTAAGGAAGCAGTGGAAGGGCGAATTTAAAGACATTCTGGAAAACCCGGCAGTAAGCTTTTTTTAATGGATTCATGGTAGTTTTCTTTCCTTTTAAAGTCAAATTATTTTATTCTAAATATTATATATAGCAGTTGGAAGGGGAAAAGTCAAGATTGCCGTTTATGGAAGTGCATCGCGAAGCGTGTTGCTGAGAACAGAGTAACCGTAACGTCATAAAAAAGAAAACAGGAAATATAATATTGTCATGGTTGTAAATATCCTTTACACTAAGGGAGTCAAACAGAATTATTATGCAAGGATTGGATATCCAGCGTAAGGCAAGTGTTCGCAGGATAGATATTGATCACGGAGGAAATCATGCCAGAAACAGACACATCCGCAAAAAATCCTCTTCACGTATCCGAAGTGGATGATAATTTAAAAGAATTAAGCCCTCACGGTTCCTTTGAGCTGCCGGTGGAAACCTATATGGCGAACTGTGAGATCTTTCATGCACTGTATGACCACTGGCACAGTGAGATGGAGATCATGTATATTGAAAAAGGCAGTGGCTTTGCCAGACTGAACCGGGAGAGCATCCGCCTGAAAAAGGGGGATATCCTGATCGTGAACTGCGGAGTTCTCCATAGTATGCGCACAGATCTTAAGAAGCCTCTTTATTATAAGAGTGTGGTTTTCAGCCTGGGCTTCCTTGCAGGTCAGCCGGGAGATATCTGCCAGGAATGTGTGGTATCACCATTAATAGAAAACAAGGCAGAATTCTGCCATCATATAGAAGAAGGAGATTCCGGATATGAGAAGCTACGGGAAATTTTTCTGGAGATCCATGACTGTCATACGGAGAAGAAGCCATATTTTTATGTGAAGCTGAAAATGCTGTTTTTTGATTTCTTTTATGAGATGCTGACGAAGCATTATATTATCCCGGTAAGTACAGAGCAGAACAAGAGCCTTGCAGCAGTAAAGGAAGTGCTGGATCATATCAGCCTTCACTACCAGGAGAATCTTACCGTTTCAGAGCTTTCCGGACTTTCCAATTACAGTGAGTATTATTTTATGAAGCTTTTCCGCCAGTATACGGGAAAAACCTTGGTGGAATACATCAATGACTTCCGTATGGAGAAGGCGAAGTATCTTCTTACGCATTCCGATGCACCTGTGACGGAGATTGCCATGCAGGTGGGATTTAACAGTACAAGTTATTTTATAAAGAAATTTCAGCAGTCCAATAAGGTTTCACCGCATAAGTACAGGAAGAGTATGAGACAGATCTGAGAAAGCTCCCGAAGCAACCGCATATGTATCGGTTACGTTTTTATCCAGAGCTACAGTAAAAAGTGAAAAACAGTCTGACAAATATCTTGCATATCATGACAGGATTGTTATATTTTTGAAAAGAAATGCGTGATATCCTAATATCATCAAAAACAAAGCAAACAACCTTGTAAAAACATATTTCATCCCATCAAGATCCATGAAAGGAGATCAAAATGGAAACATTAAGCAAAGTATTTGAAGACAAATATAACAAAAATGTAAAAGATTGTACAAACGAGGAAATCTATCACGGACTTCTTTCCTGGACAAAGGAGCAGCTGAAGGGCCGTGGCTACCAGGAAGGAAAAAAGAAAATTTATTATATTTCCGCAGAGTTCCTTATCGGTAAGCTTCTTTCCAACAACCTGATCAATCTGGGCGTTTATGATGAAGTTGCGAAATATCTTAAAGAAAACGGAAAAGAGCTTTCCATGATCGAGGAGATCGAGCCGGAGCCATCTCTCGGAAACGGCGGACTTGGCCGTCTGGCAGCATGTTTCCTGGATTCCATTGCAACTCTGGGACTTCCGGGAGAAGGAATCGGACTTAATTATCACCTCGGACTTTTCAAACAGGAGTTTAAGGATCATCTTCAGTTTGAGACACCGAATCCTTGGATCCAGCCGGAGAGCTGGCTTACAGATGCAGGCGTTTCCTATTATGTCCCATTTAAGGGCTTTATGCTGAAATCCACACTGTATGATATTGATGTTGCAGGCTATGAGAACAAAGCGATCAAGCTTCGCCTTTTTGATATTGATATTGCAGACGAGAGCATTGTGGGCGAGGGAATCTCCTTTGATAAGAAGGATCTGCTCCACAATCTGACACTGTTCCTTTATCCGGATGACAGCGATGATGCAGGAAGAAAGCTTCGTATCTATCAGCAGTACTTCATGGTAAGCAATGCGGCACAGCTGATCCTGGATGAGGCAACAGCAAAAGGCTGCAATCTTCATGACCTTGCCGATTACGCAGTGATCCAGATCAACGATACACATCCGAGTATGGTAATTCCGGAGCTTATCCGTCTCCTTACAGAGCGTGGAATCGAGTTCGAGGAGGCATGCGAGATCGTATCTCATGTATGCGCTTATACCAACCATACCATTCTTGCAGAGGCACTTGAGAAATGGCCGATCTCCTATCTTGAGGAGGTTGTTCCGCATCTGATGCCGATCATCCGCAAGCTGGACGAGCGTATCAAAGCAAAATATCCGCAGGAAAATCTTGCCATCATCGACAAGAACGACCTGGTACACATGGCACATATGGACATCCACTACGGATTTTCCATCAACGGTGTTGCATCCCTTCATACCGATATCCTGAAGGAGACAGAGCTTCATCAGTTCTATGAGATCTATCCGGAGAAATTCAATAACAAGACAAACGGAATTACCTTCCGCAGATGGCTCCTTCACTGCAACCATCCGCTGACAGAGTACATCACCTCCATGATCGGTGACGGCTTCCGCAAGGATTCCTTTGAGCTTGACAAGATGCTTGGCTTCAAGGGAAATCAGGACGTCCTTGCAAATATCCTTAAGATCAAGCAGGATGCAAAGAAGAGATGTGCGGAGTTTATCAAAGCCAACACAGGTGAGGAGATCAACACACACAGTGTTTACGATATCCAGATCAAACGTCTTCATGAGTACAAACGTCAGCAGCTGAACGCACTTTACATCATTGACCGTTACCTGAAGATCAAGGCAGGTGAGAAGCCGCAGCGCCCGGTAACCTTTATCTTCGGTGCAAAGGCAGCTCCTGCATACGTTATCGCAAAGGATATTATCCACCTGCTTCTCTGCTTACAGGAGCTTATCAACAATGATCCGGAGGTTTCCCCGTACATGAAAGTTGTTATGGTGGAAAACTACAACGTAAGTGCAGCAGAGAAGCTGATCCCTGCCTGCGATATCTCCGAGCAGATCTCTCTTGCTTCCAAGGAGGCCAGCGGAACAGGAAACATGAAGTTCATGCTCAACGGCGCTGTAACACTGGGAACCATGGATGGCGCAAATGTGGAGATCAGCCAGCTGGTAGGCAAGGATAATATCTATATCTTCGGAGAGTCCAGTGAGCAGGTTATCAAACACTATGAAAAGGCTGACTACTGCTCCAGAGATTTTTATGAGAAAGACGAGCGCATCCGTCGTGCAGTAGACTTTATCGTAGGAAACGAGCTTCTTTCTATTGGAAGTGAGGAGCATTTAAGAAGACTGCATCATGAGATCGTAAGCAAAGACTGGTTCATGACTCTTCTTGACTTCGAGGATTATGCGAAGGTGAAAGATCAGGCACTGTCCGATTATGAGGACAGAACCGCATGGGCAGAGAAAATGCTTGTAAATATCGGAAAAGCAGGATACTTCTCTTCAGACAGAACCATCGAAGAGTACAACAGAGATATCTGGCATCTGACACCTGAGAAATAAAACGGTTTTAGGCAGATTGTTCCGACTCGGAAGAAAAATAGAAAAATAGAAAATAAAAACACCGGCATTCATCGGAATATGTACTGGGGTTGAGATGTCAGAGAGGATCTGGCAGCCTGGACAGGACATGTTACAGATGAATGGCCGGTGTTTTTTTTGTGAAATTGGTTGCGAAAAATTGTTTACGGAATCAGGCAAGCGATATTTCAGGCTTTTCCATGCTTAAATGCCATCATCATCTCCTTGGTAAGGCTGATATTATCTCCTTCATCCGGAATGTCTTCCCGGTTGAACCAGGAGGCCATGGAAAGCTCATCGTGGTCTACAGTCAGAGTGTCGTCGCCATCCAGATCACAGTAGAAGCCAAACAGAAGTGTTCCGGAGAAGGACCATGGCTGGCTCTTGTAGTAGCGGAGATTTTTGACCTTTATGCCGATCTCTTCCATAACTTCACGGTGAACGGTCTCTTCGATGGTCTCGCCAATCTCGGCAAAACCTGCGATCATGGCGTAGCGGGTGTGATTTCGACCCTCATATTTGGAGAGGATCAGCTTGTCACCGTTGGTAACGCCTACGATCACAGCCGGAGAAAGCACCGGATATTCACCGTTTCCACAGGCAGGGCAGATCATCTTGCGCTCATGTTTATCATGTACCATCGGTTTTCCGCAGCAGCCGCAGAAACGGCGCTTGCTGTACCACTGAAAGAGCTGATATCCGGTGATTCCTGCGAAAGCCAGATACTGTGGCTCCGCTGTGCGGAGAACTCTTGTGATCTCAAACTGATAACCAGGAAGGAGACTGGTGTCAAGATCCGGGATCAGATAAAAATGCTCTTCGTCAATGGAGAAGAGATAGATATAATTCTCATAGAGGTTTTCAACTTTTCCTTCCAGCTCTCCAAAGCTTGGAAGAGTCATAGTCTCGCCATCTTTTTTCATAAGGATCTTTCCTTCTTCATAGGCGAGGATGTGGCTTTCTTTATCCGGGGCCACAGGTTTGTACTCATTGTGATAGGTATGTGGTGCGATATCCTGGATCATGATCGATAATTCCTTTCCGAATTTATTGTTTTACAGTGTTTGCTGAGAAGTTTTGCCATATAAAATACAGCACGCTTTCTACAGTATAAGCTTACCTTAAGAAAAAGGCAACTCCAGCAATAACAAAAAAAGTTGTATGAGTCAGAAAATCAGTGTAAGATAAATGTATTATATTGTGCAGAAGATGTGAAAGATCTGAAAATTTTTCTGCACAGAAGGAGAAAATTATGCCAACAACAGAAAAGCCGGGACTGACCCGGGATGCCATTAAATATCTGGCAATTTTTACCATGCTTCTGAACCATATCGCCAACGTGCTTCTGCCGGAAAACACGATCCTGTGGGAAGTGTTTATAGACATTGGTTACTTCACAGCCATCACCATGTGCTATTTTCTTGTGGAAGGTTTTTACTATACACATTCCAGGAGAAAATATGGCGAAAGACTTCTGATCTTTGCCGGGATCTCCCAGGTTCCCTATATGATGGCCTTTGGGAATTCACAGCTGAATATGATCTTTACTCTGTTTATCTGCTTTATGATCCTGGTTGTTCAGGAAAGGATGATGGCAAGTAAATGGAGAATTCCACTTCTGATCCTGCTTCTTTTACTATCCGTTTGTTCGGACTGGGCAATCCTGGCACCGGTTTTTACCATCTGGTTCCATGAGAGCTGGGGGAACAGGAAGAGGATGATAACAGCGTACGGAGTCGGTGCTGCCCTTTTTGTGCTGTTTAACTACAGCTCCTACGTTGAAAAAATGGCAGCCGGACCGGCAATGATCCATGCTCTGTTTTCGGCAGCAGGGATCGTGGCATCAGGAATCATCATCCTGTGCTTCTATAATGGCAAAAAATCCGAAAAAGCACCGAAGTTTTCCAAGTGGTTTTTCTATATCTTTTATCCGGCACATCTGCTGATTCTGAGCATAGTCCGTGTTATAGTACAGTAAGAGATAAAATAAAATCTCTCCAATATTTATAACCGGATAGATTGCCGAAAATAAATTTCATATCCACATAAAACATAGTAATTCTGTAAGAAAACAGAAAAATAGCGAAAAAACTCTTGAAAACCCACAAATTATCTGCTATGCTAACTGACATGACAAAGGCGTCTGGAAATTGAGTTTCCAGGCGCTTTTTGCGTTGCAGAATAATTGAGGGAATTGAGGAGGAAATGAATGATGAATGCAGGAGATACCGGCTTTATGCTGATCTGTACAGCCTTTGTGTTCTTTATGACACCTGGGCTTGCGTTTTTCTACGGAGGACTGGTCCGCAGGAAAAATGTGGTAAATACCATGATGGCCTGTGGGGCGATCATGGGACTGTCCGTAGTTATGTGGACATTGTTTGGATATTCGCTGGCATTTGGAGGAAATCATGGCGGGATCATCGGAGATTTTCGCTGGTTTGCGCTGAATGGCGTAGGCTGGGAGCCGGGACCTTATGCGGATACGATCCCGCATCTGGTATTTGTGGCGTTCCAGATGATGTTTGCCATGATCACACCGGCACTGATCACCGGTGCCGTGGTTGGAAGAATGCGTTTTAAGGCGCTGTTTTTCTTTATTGCGATCTGGTCTTTGATCGTGTATTATCCAATGGCACATATGGTCTGGGGAGACGGTGGATTTCTGGCAGCCATTGGCTCTGTGGACTTTGCAGGAGGAAATGTGGTACATATCAGTTCCGGTGTCAGTGCACTGGTTCTTGCCATTTATCTTGGACAGAGACGAGGCTATGCAAAAGCAACCTATCGTACGCACAATATCCCGTTTGTATTTCTCGGGGCAGCCATGCTGTGGTTCGGATGGTTCGGCTTTAATGCAGGAAGTGCGCTGAAGGCAGACGGCCTTGCGGCACATGCCTTTATGACCAGCAGTATTTCTTCTGCCTGCGCACTGCTGACCTGGATGCTGATCGAGGTGATCCGCGAGGGAAAACCGACACTGGTTGGTGCATCCACAGGTCTTGTTATCGGACTGGTAGCCATTACACCGGGAGCTGGTTTCGTACCGGTATGGGCATCCTTTATCATTGGGATCCTGGTAAGCCCGATCTGTTACTTTACTGTGATCCTTTTGAAACAGAAGCTGAAGATCGATGATGCCCTGGATGCTTTTGGCTGCCATGGTATCGGTGGTATCTGGGGAGGAATCGCAACAGGTCTCTTCGGAAAAACTTCCATTAACTCTGTTGCAAAATGGGATGGCCTTGTGTTTGGAGATCATCGTCTGTTCCTGGCGCAGGTATTGAGTATTGTGATCACCATTGCGGTTGCTATTGTGGGAACGCTGATCTGTATCGGGATCGTGCGGATCTTTACACCGCTTCGTGTAGATCCGAAGGAAGAAATGGTAGGGCTGGATGCATCCCAGCATGGAGAGAATGCATATCCGTCATTTAATGGATTTGACTGATAAAAGAATTTGTCCGGCAATGATCGTGTGAAAATGGAGGAAATCGTATGCTTATAAAAATAGAAGCAATCGTAAGAGAAGAAAAAATGGAAGATGTCAAAGCAGCGTTAAATGAGATCCAGGTTAACGGTTTTACAGTAACCCAGATCATGGGCTGCGGAACACAGCGCGGCTATACAGAATATGTCCGTGGTTCCAAAATTGATGTATTTCTGAAACCGAAGATCAAGTTTGAAATCGTGGTATCATCGGAGGACTGGGAGATCAAAGTCATTGATGCTGTGCAGAAAGCAGCGTTTACCGGTGATCCCGGCGATGGAAAGATATTTAGCTATGAGATACGCAACGCTGTTCGTATCCGTACAGGTGAGACCGGATACGATGCGCTGCAGTCGGAATTTCTGTAAATTGTTTTATTAATATGTAAATTATGTGTGAAAGAGTCCTTCGGGAAGTCGCAGAGATATCAGGAGATATAATCTTGAGATTTTTCGGAGGACTTTTTTACCACAGATTTAACAATAGTCTTACGTTGATTTGATGAAAAACAGCATGTGGCCGGTATAATATATAAGATGTACACGAAAACTAAAAATAATAGATAAGGCAGACATGACAAAAAAGAAATCAAAGAAAAAAATAAGAAAAAAACAGAAATCTATTAAAGATGGATTCGAACAGGACCAAGAAGAGCAGGAGAAGGAGAATCCAAAAATGGATGCTCCGGCTCAGAAGTCAGAGCAGAGCAGAGTTCCGGATTCAATAGAACCAGAAAATCAGAAACTGACAGCAGAAAAAACAGCAGCCATCGCATGCTACATCAAGGATCCGGACTACCGCCTCCGCTGTAAGGCGGCCATCGATATCCTTATGGCAAAACTGAAGATGATCAATGCAGAGCTTTCCGGGCAGAAAAAACGTACTGTGATCAGTCAGACTACCAGTCGGATCAAAAGTGCGGAAAGTATTTACGCAAAACTTCTGAAAAAAGGCCTGGAACCGGATTTCGAGACAGCCAGAAAAAATCTGAAAGATCTCATCGGCATCCGTGTAGTCTGTCCGTTTGAGGATGAGCTTTACCAGGTTGCAGAATCCCTGGAAATGCAGAAGGATATCGAGATCGTCCGGATAAAGGATTACATTAAAAATCCAAAGAAAAACGGCTACAAAAGTCTTCATCTGATCGTGAAAGTACCTATCTACTCTGCGGAAGGTGAACAGAAAGAACTGGTGGAAATACAGCTTCGGACCATTGCGATGGATTACTGGTCTGTGTTAGAATATGAATTGTATTATAAAAAAAGAGACAATGCGGAAATTGAAACAGAATTAAAAAAATATGCAGAAGAAATTGCTAATCTGGATCACAGAATGCTGGGATTACGAAATAAAATCGAAAAAATCTGAGCAATCAGCGAATGCGAGATCAGAATGCCTGTTTTATGACAAACCTGTAAAATTACTGCATCAGAAAAGGAGAATATCCCGGTGCTGGAGAAATAAAAGATATTTACACATGAAATTATAAATTAGGATTTATAAAAAATAAAACGGAGAATTCCCGAAAGAAAAATTTAAGGAATTCTCCGTTTTATTATCTGACTGAGCAAACTATGAAGTTATTATTCAATATAGAGCTGTGCAACAAATGGGGCATAAGATATCCAACTGCTTTTTCTCTGCCATAGTTGCATTTCAACTGCAAAGATGGCACTTTTCACAGGCGGACGGTGTGGCTGCACAACCGCCGAGAGCAGTTTCACGAAGCTCTGCAGGAAGCTTTTTGCCCACAGTATACATGGCATCGATCATCTCATCCAGCGGGATGAACTGGGGGATACCGGCCAGTGACATTTCCGCTGCGATTAGGGCATTGGAAACACCGGCTGCGTTACGGTTCTGGCAGGGATATTCCACCAGGCCGCCTACAGGGTCGCACACAAGTCCAAGCATATTCATAAGAACGGTGGAAGCCGCATAGGTACACTGCAGCGGAGTGCCGCCAAGAAGCTCCACAGCAGCGGAAGCAGCCATTGCAGAAGCGATTCCGACCTCAGCCTGACATCCGCCAACCGCACCTGCAACTGTGGCGTTTCGCATGGCAAGATAGCCGATCGCGCCTGCATTAAATAGTGCCTGGCGGATTTTTTTATCGGAAAAGCCGTAGACCTCCTGAAGAGCAAGCATCATTCCGGGAACGATCCCGGCACTGCCGGCAGTAGGAGAGGCAACGATAAGTCCCATGGAAGCGTTGGTCTCAAGGGTTGCCATAGCGTAGGTGATACCCTTTCCGAGAACATTTCCGCACAGGCTTTTTCCCAGGTCATGAAATTCGCAGAGCTTTCGGGCTTCACCGCCGATCAGTCCGCCCATAGATATCACCGGATCTTTGATAGGGGAAAAAGCAGCATCCTTCATGATCTCCAGAACACGGTCCATGCGCTGGTCCACGATTTCAGCAGTGGTTTCACCGAGAAGGATCTCACGCTGGCGCATTACTTCGGAAATCGGAAGCTTTTTTTCCTGGCAGAGAGCAAGAAGTTCCTTGGCATTTTTGAAATCCATAAAACACATCCTCCTTTTCCCTACATCTGAACAACCATGACATCATGGATGTTGGTGTTCCGGTGAATGCTTTCTACGATATCTTCCGGGAGATGACCATCGGATTCCACGATCGTATAGGCTGTGGTTCCTTTGGATTCACGGAAGAGGCGCATGAAGGCAATGTTAATGTTACGTTCACTTAAGCATCTGGTGATGTAGGCCACAACACCGGGAGTATCCTGATGGATCACGATGATGGCACTGTATTCGCCGGTGAAATCCACTTTCACGTGGTTGATCTCCACAATGCGGACCTTGCCGCCGCCCAGCGATTCCCCCCGGACTGTCATTTCCTGTCCCTGTTCATTGACCATATGGATATCGACAGTGTTGGGATGGACATCGGTTTCCGCTTCATTTGGAGTAAAGGAAAAGTCGATCCCCTGTTCCCTGGCAATATCAAAAGAATTCCGTATACGCATGTCATCTGTGGAAAAGCCCATGATCCCGCCAAGGAGGGCACGGTCTGTACCGTGTCCCTTGTATGTTCTGGCGAAGGAACCATAAAGGATGAATTCTACTTTTTTCAGGGGCGGCGTGATCATCTTCTGGGCAAGGAAAGCAATGCGTGCAGCCCCTGCGGTATGAGAACTGGAAGGACCGATCATGTTGGGACCCATAACGTCAAATACACTGATAAAAGACATTTTGCTTAATTCTCCTGTGGTGTTTTTGCAATAAATTTCTTATAAATGGTGTCAACGATCACGCCGATGGCGTTGTCACCGGATACATTGCAGGCAGTTCCGAAGGAATCCTGGGTAATGTAAAGGGCAACCATGATAGCACAGATGGCACCGTCCGGATCACCGGCTTCCGCTCCGAATACCATGTAAAGGAATGGAAGGGCAGTCATGATGGAACCACCGGGAGCACCGGGAGATGCAACCATGGCAACACCGAGAGTCATGATGAACGGAACGATGATCCCAAGACTGATGGGCAGCTGGTTCATAAGGCAGACTGCAGTAGCACAGGCTGTGATGGTGATCATGGAACCGGCCATGTGGATGTTTGCACAGAGCGGTACTACGAAGTTGCGGATCTGCTCACACACGCCGTCCTTTTTGGCACATTCCAGATTGACCGGGATGGTAGCTGCGGAAGACTGGGTTCCCAGAGCAGTTGTGTATCCCGGGATCTGATTTTTGATCAGAGTGAAAGGATTCTTTTTGCTGACAGTACCTGCGATCACAAACTGGATCGTAATGCAGATCAGGTGCATGATGATAACAACAAGGAATACCTTCCAGAGGATGCTTAAGATGGCAAAGGTTTTTCCGGAAATAGTCATATCTGTGAAGGTTCCGCAGATGTAAAGCGGAAGCAGCGGGATGATAATGGTATGAAGGACCTTATCAATGATCTTGGAAAAGTCACTCATTCCGTTATAAAGGCTGTTTCCCATTTCTTTTCCACGCATGGAAGAGAGGCACAGTCCCATGACAAAGGCAAGGGCAACAGCAGAAAGAGTATCCATGACCGGCTCCAGTGTGATGGAGAAAAACGGTGTCAGGGATGCGTCTGCGGTAGCTGCGATCTGGTCCAGTGCACCTTCACTCATAAAGTGCGGGAACAGGCTGGATGATACCAGATAGGATGCGGAACCTGCAATCAGAGTGGAGCCATAAGCCAGCGCCACGGTGATCAGGAGAAGCTTTCCGGCACCCTGTGAAAGATCCGCAATACCCATGGTCACATAGGCAAGGATCATCAGCGGGATGACGAATTTCAGAAAGGTACTGAAAAATCCGGAAAGGGTTACAACAAAGCGACAGAAGCCTTCCGGAAGGAACTGGCCGAACAGGATACCTACGATGATGGCAATGATCAGCTTCGGCACAAGTCCGATCTTGATTTTTTTCTTTTCCATTTGGATTCTTTCCTCCTAAGTATGAATTTATTCATTTTGCACAAAAATACGATTGACGTCCTCGTGATTGTATTGTAACATTGACATAAAAATAAGGCAAATTCACAGATTTCATCATCACGATGAAAAAATTTCATAGTAAAAGGGAGAAAATCATGGAAATCCGTCAGTTGGAGACGTTTGTACATGTAGCACAGCTTCAGAGCTTTTCCAGGGCAGCAGAGGTTCTGGGATACACCCAGTCAGCGATCACTGTCCAGATCCGTCTTCTGGAAAATGAGCTGGAAACAAGACTTTTTGACAGAACCGGAAAGCGTGTGGTGCTTACTCCGTCCGGAAAAGAGTTTATGGGGCATGCAAGCCGGATCTTATATGACGTAAATAAAGCAAAAAAGTCAATGAATGACGATGCGGAACTGAAAAATCCATTGCATATCGGGACTATTGAATCTCTCTGCACAGCAAAGCTTCCGGCTGTTCTAAGCAAATTTCGTGAGTTTCACCCGAAGGTAAATATGCAGGTGACTATTGATACACCGGAGCAGCTGATACGGATGATGGAGCATAACGGGCTGGATCTTATTTATATACTGGATACCCCAAGGTGGGACCAGAACTGGGTGAAGGTCATGGAGAAGGCGGAGCCGGTAGTATTTGTGGCCTCTGCAGATTCGGAGTTTGCGGGAAAGACGCTGAAGATGGAGGATATCCTGGAAGAGCCTTTTTTTCTCACGGAAAAGAATGCCAATTATCGGCAGGCCCTGGATCAGCAGCTGGCGCTTAAGAAGCAGGCCCTGTCACCGGTACTGGAGATCAGCGATACCGCTTTTATCATCCGCATGCTGGAAAAGAACCACGGACTTTCCTTTCTTCCCTATCTGGCTGTGGAGCGGGATATCCGGAAAGGAAGAATTGCCCTTTTACATGTGGAAGATGTGGAGATATCCATGTACCGGCAGATCTTTTACCATAAGAACAAGTTTAAGACAAGAGAGATGGAGGAGTTTATCCGCCTGGCGGCAGAGTGAAAGTCAGAGCTTGTAAAAACAAATAAAATGTGGCACTATAAAAGAAAAAAACACAGGAGAGAAAAAATGAATCTTATTGAAGAAGCAAAAGCTCTTGGTTTTTCCGACGCAGCGGTCATAAGTACCGATCAGCTTGTATTTGTGCCGGAATACCGGGTTTTCTGCGAGGACAATCTTTGCGGGAATTATGATAAAAACCCGGCATGTCCACCACAGAGCGGCACTGTAGAGGAGATGAAAGAGCATGCGCTGAAATACGAAAAAACGCTGATACTCCAGACAATGCAGGATGGCCTTATGGACTACAAAAAGGCAAAACTTGCTCATAACAAACTGACAGAACAGCTGGCAGAGAAGATGAAAGAAGAGGGAATAACTGATCTTCTGATCATGAGTGCGGGACCTTATAAACATAATTCCTGCATGTCCGCTTACTGTGTGGATGCACAGAAAATGGCAGACGCTGCAGGAATGCTATGCTGGACCAGCGACGGAATGATCCGTTATTTTTCCCAGGTTCTTTTCCATGGGTAAAGATGAAGGATTTTGTAAAGGAATGTGGGAGAAATAGATGGAGTTTTACAAATGCGAGTATCCGTTGACAGAAACAGAAAAAACGTGTAGAGTTTAAATAAATGTAATTACATAAAAAGAATCAGCAGGAGAAAAACCAGAATGGAAAAATCAACAGTTTATTTCACTGATTTTCGTTGTCCGGTGGGAACCAGCCAGCTGGACAAACTGAAAAAACTCTGTGTTGCCGCAGGAATCAAAGATATCGATATGGATGGAAAATTCGTAGCCATCAAGATGCATTTCGGAGAGCTTGGAAATATGGCATTCCTTCGTCCGAACTATGCAAAGGTAGTCGCAGATCTTTGTAAGGAGCAGGGCGGAATGCCGTTCCTGACAGATTGTAATACTCTTTATCCGGGAAGCAGAAAGAATGCACTGGAGCATCTGGACTGTGCAAATCTTAACGGATTTAACACGATCACAACCGGATGCCAGATCATCATCGGTGACGGAGTTCGAGGAACCGATGAAGTAGAAGTTCCGGTAGTAAACGGAGAATACTGCAAAACTGCCCTGATCGGACATGCTATCATGGACGCAGATATTTTTATCAGTCTCAGCCATTTCAAGGGACATGAGTCAACCGGCTTTGGCGGTGCTATGAAGAATATCGGTATGGGATGCGGAAGCCGTGCCGGAAAAATGCAGCAGCATGCCAGCGGAAAGCCGGCCATCCATGAAGATGTCTGTCGTGGTTGCCGCCGTTGTGCGAAAGAGTGCGGAAGTGATGCGATTACATATGTAAACAAGAAAGCAGTTATCGATTACGATAAATGCAAAGGCTGTGGTCGCTGTATCGGGGCCTGCAGCTATGATGCCGTATACAATCCGAATAGCAGTGCAAACGAGCTTCTTGACCGCAAGATGGCAGAGTATGCACAGGCTGTCTGTCACGGACGTCCCCATTTCCATATTGCACTGGTACAGGATATCAGCCCTAACTGTGACTGCCATGGTGAAAATGATGCGCCGATCCTTCCGGATATCGGAATGTTCGCAAGCTTTGACCCGGTTGCACTGGATCAGGCCTGTGCAGATGCCTGTCTGAAGGCAACACCGATCGCCAACAGCCAGCTTGGAGAGCATCTGGCAGAGCCGGGATGGCACTGTCACCATGACCACTTTAAGGATTCCAATCCGAATATTGAGTGGAAGGCAACTCTGGATCAGGCAGAAAAGATCGGCCTGGGAACCAGGGAATATGAGCTGAAGATAATCAAATAAGCAACAGAAATCATAGAAAATCACGAAAGCACGCCTGTTACATGGCGTGCTTTTTTGCGTAAATAAAGAAATATAAAATGAAAAAACGTATAAAGACGGTATTTTAAATAAAAAACATGTGCGTGCATATGCGTGCTTGAAATACAGCCATTGTGAATAATATACAAAGAAATAACAGGAAGATTTGGAAAAAAACGAGAAAACAGAAAAAGCTGTAAATTTATATTGTATAATCAGACTGCGTGTGATAACATACACACAACATAATTGACATGCATTTAACACGCAAACGAAGAGAAATAGCACGCAAATACGAAAATATCAAAGATAAGCGGAGCTAATGTGCAGGAAAACGTGCAGATCGTGTGTACAGAAACAGGCTGCATTCTGTGAGCAGAGAATATAGAGCAGGCCTGAAATCTTTTTCAGAGGAGGAAATTATGACAGGAATACAGAAAAAACAGCGTCTGCTGACTATGATATTCGGAGCTTTCGCGATCTTTTTTACCGGATATCCCCATGTATGGTCTATTTACCAGCCCTATGTGATGGAGCAGGCAGGCTGGAGTCAGGGACAGGCATCCATGTGCTTTTATCTGGCACTGAGCACCTTTGTATTCGGAAATATCTTAGGCGGAAGGATGCAGAACCGCTTTAAGGAAAAGACGATTGTATGGATCGGAGGCGGGATCTTTGCGGCAGGAATCCTGGCATCCGCATTTCTGATCGTTCCTACACCGCTTCCTATGTATCTGTCCTATGGCGTGATGCAGGGATTTGGACAGGGAATGATCTACACGGTGATCTTGGCAACTGTGCAGAGATGGTTCCCGGACCGTACCGGATTTGCTTCCGGTGTTGTGGTAACTGCCAACGGACTTTGCGGATTTTTCCTGGCGCCGCTGAGTCGAAAGCTGCTGGAGGCAGAGGGCGTGCAGAAAACCTTTCTGATCATTGGGGCAGCCATCGCAGTTTCCTGGATCCTGTGCGGCATCTTTTTTCAGGCACCCGATAAGAGTCTGGTGAACGCAGGTGGCTCTGCGGCAAAGTCCGGAACATCGGAGATGAAGCAGTATACATCCGGAGAGATGATGCGTATAATAAATTTTTATCTTCTTCTTGCGACCATGTTCTTTGGACTGATTTCTTATTTTATGGTTTCACCGGTATCCCAGACCTACCAGATCGACCTTGGGATTCCGTCTGCAGTGGCAGTCAGCGCCGTTATGCTTGGATCCATTGTCAATGCGGGAGCAAGACTGGTGCTTCCGACACTTGCAGATAAAGTGGGAAGGATCGTCTGCATCAAAGGAGTGCTGATCGTGGCAGTGATCGCTATGGGAGTTCTCGCTGTATCAAGATCCCTGGCAGTAACGGTTGCTGTTGTTCTGATGTACGGCTGCTACGGCGGCATCATGGGAAGCTTTCCGTCCCTGACAAGCTCTATTTTCGGAATGAAGCACACCGGGGAGAATTACGGATTTGTCATGTTCGGCATTGTATTTGCAACCTTTGGCGCACCGGCGATCTCCGGTCTGGTGAGCAGTAATGGCTATGAGCTGAACGCCCAGGTTGGAATCCCTGCGAAATTATCGGACACCGGGGTTACGGATGAGTATTTTGCGCAGATGACAGAGGATGCCATGAAAAGCGGAAACATTGCGGTAAATCCTCAGAAAACCGTTCATGAGCATATAAAGTAAATGTAATACAAACATGTTCAGACTGGCAGCATAATTGCAATCATGCTGCCTTTTTTGCTGCTTTCCAGTACTTTTACCTGTCCGTTATGCTGTCTGACAATTTCACTGACAAGTGCAAGCCCCAGGCCGGCACCTCCCATAGCACGGCTTCTTGATTTGTCTACACGGAAGAACGGGGTGAAGATTTTTTCCTGATATTCAGGAGGAATGCCGATTCCGGTGTCGGAGACTTCAAGAAAGACGTAATTGACAGAGGTGGATGTATCTGTTATTTCTTCGGAAGGATGGATATTTACGGTTACTTTTCCACCGGAGTGATTGTATTTGATCGCATTTTCCACAAGATTGTACACAGCGCGATACAGCAGCAGATAGCTTCCGGTAATAATGCAGTCCCCCTCCTGCTGGATCAGTTCAACATCCTTCTGTTCCGCTACAGAAGCTAGGTCGCAGAAAACCTCATCCGTCAGTGCTGCCAGTGAGATCCTTTCGGAACGTTCAACAGTCTGTACACCGGTCATATCCAGGAGGATTTCAGCCAGATGGGAAAGTCGCCCGGTCTGTTCCTGGAGCATGGAAAAAATCTCCTGATAATCCTTTAAAGCAGGTGTTTCTCTGCGGGCAAAGACCTCCAGATTTGTCTGGATAACGGCAAGAGGAGTCCTAAGCTCATGGGCTGCATTGGCAGAAAACTGCTTCTGGGCAGTAAATGCCTCATCCAGGCGTGAGAGCATTTTGTTAAATGAAATGGTCAGGCGGGAAATTTCGTCATTGGTAGCAGGAACTTCAAGAGCCTCTGAAAGGTTCTGGACCTCTATTTGGTTTACCTCCTGGCTGAGTCTGCGAAGCGGAAGTAATGCCTGACGGCTGATAAAATAAGTGCAGATGCTGCTGAGAAGGATGATGATCCCTGTTACCATGAGTCCTTTGGTGAGGAAAAGTTTTTTGGTCAGCTGCAGCTGATCGGAAAGCTCCGGAAATAAGACGGAGGGATCCATATTAAAGGTGATGGGAGCAGAGTCTGTGTTATCGATCCGTATCATGTAATCTCCCAGATTCTCCATTCCGGCAACTGCAGACTGGCTGATAAAAAAATACATCAGAATGCAGGTGACTGTCATAAGCAGTGCGGTGATCAGTGTCAGACGCCATTGAAGAGAAAGCTTTCCGGTTATTTTTTTCATTGTATATCCTCCGTTAAAATGTAACCCTGGCCGATCTTATTCTGTATTGGATCAAAGCCGAGAGCCGTGCGCAGTTTTTTTCGAAGAGAAGAAATGTGGACACGAATGGAATTGCTGAGACTGTTGACGCTTCCGTCCCAGATATGCTCGATCATTTCTTCCGGGCTTATGATACGGTTCTGATGAAGAAGGAAATATTCCAAAAGAGAACTTTCCTTTCGGGTCAGAGAAAGAGGAAGTCCATCGATACTGGCCTTTCTTGTACGGGTATCAAAGCTGATACGTCCGCATTGCAGACATACATCCTGCTGGATAAATTTCCTTCGTGTCAGACTTCGGATCCGTGCCTCCAGCTCTTCAAAATGAAAAGGCTTTGTGAGATAGTCATTGGCACCGAGATCAAGCCCTTCAACCTTGTCCTGGATCTGTCCTCTGGCAGAGAGGATCAAAACGGGAGTGGAAGTATCGGATTCCCGAAACTGGCGCAGGATTTCCAGCCCATCAACGCCTGGAAGGTTCAGATCAAGAAGGATGAGATCATAATTTTCCACCATACATAATTCCAGTCCTTCGTCCCCATCAAAACATGTGTCTGCTTCATAGCCATCCATGCGAAGCCCCTCCGCAATAGACTGGCAAAGCTGCTGTTCATCTTCAATTATCAATATATGCATAATAAATTCTCCTAAAAAACAGTTGATTTTGCTTTGTTATCTATCATATCATGTATAGCATAAAATTCCTGTAAATTTTTTCACTTCTTAACAGAGATTTTATACAGGGGATGATATAGTAAGGCTACAGAGAGCAAAATTAACATATAAAATATACGCCGGTTCCGGATATGGGCCGGTGATATCAGAAGGGAGAATATAAACAATGAAATTAAGAACACAGAAAATAACAGCACTTATGGCAGCAGCGGTATTAGGAATATCTGCATTTGGAAGTGTGCCGGTAACAGCGGCAGAGAGCACGGAAACAGCAGATATCGGAGAGGCAATGGCGGTGGATGGAGATGCAGTTTCATCAGATCTGGTGGCAGGTACATTTAAGCCTTCCGACGTAACCTGCAAGGCACAGGATTCTTATGAATATCCGTTTCTGGGACTGAAGCTTTCACTTTCGAAGGAGCTGTTAAAGCAGATCAAGGACCAGAGCATTGCAATGCTTACCACGGAAGATTTTGAGAATCAGACCAATGCAGTGACATATGCCTATGTAAGCTGGAGCAAAATGACAGAGGAACAGAAAAACACCGAAATACAGAAGATGGGAACAGGATATGACGACTGGGTGGCAGGTCTGGACAGAATTGGTACAATTGGCGTTTATGACGAAGCTTCACAGAAAAAGCTGGATGAGATCACTGGCTGTACAGAGCATAAAGAGCTTGGAAGCAGCAGTGACGGGAAATACAAATATTATCTGAGCACCAACAAAGATGCAGATGAAAAGCTGACAAAGGAGCTGGAAAAGATCAAAACCGACATTACGGAAATGGCACCGTATCAGAATATTTCCGTGTTTGACCAGCCACAGGATACCAGCATCAACCCGGAGGATACAAAATCTGTAGGAAAATTTGAAACAACAGGAATAGATGGAAAAACATATACAGAAAAAGTATTCAGTGACTATGACCTGACGCTGGTAAATGTTTTTACAACCTGGTGTTCACCATGTGTAAAAGAAATTCCGGAACTTCAGGAGCTTTATAAAGAAATGAAAGATAAAGGTGTCGGAGTAGCAGGCGTGGTGCTTGATACTACAGATGAAAAGGGAAATCAGGACGAGGAGGCTGTAAAAAAAGCAGGCATTCTTCAGGAAAAAACAAAAGCAAAATATCCGTTCCTGATACCGGATACTACTATGATGAACGGCCGTCTGCAGGGGATTTCCGCATTTCCTGAAACATTTTTTGTTGACAAAGATGGAAACATTGTAGGCGATACCTATACAGGAAGCCATACACTGGACGAATGGAAGGAAATCGTGGAAAAAGAGCTTAAAAACGTTTCAAAGTAGAAGATGATCATTACGGAGAGTGAAAAAATGATTCGGAAAATAACAGAATCCAGGTGGATCGGACCTGCTCTGGCGGTTTTGGGAATTTTACTGATGATACTGGGAATCTGCAGGGGCGAAGTGTCTGTAGTTTTTACAAAAGCGATCAACATCTGTATGGAGTGTATTGGCATTGGATAATAAGAAGATGAAAATAAATGAATGGCCGCGGCATGGGATCCAGGCATTGTGGGCGGCCCTTACAAACAGTCACATATCAGGCTTTGTGACTGGAAAGATCTATACCGGAAAACTGAAAAATGTCTGTGTTCCGGGGCTGAACTGTTATTCCTGCCCCGGGGCAAGAGGGGCCTGTCCCATTGGTTCCCTTCAGGCTGTGATCGGAAGCTGGAACTTCAAGATGGCATATTATGTAGCTGGATTTCTGATCTTTGTAGGAGCGTTGCTTGGAAGACTGGTGTGCGGATTTCTCTGCCCCTTTGGACTGATCCAGGATCTGTTGAACAAGATTCCTTTTCCAAAGAAGATCCGGACATTTCGGGGAGATAAGCTTCTGCGAAAACTGAAATATGTGATCTTTCTTGTATTTGTGATCATACTTCCCATGTTTGTAGTAGATATCATGGGCCAGGGAGCACCATATTTCTGCAAGCTGATCTGCCCGGCAGGAACACTGGAAGGAGGTATCCCTCTGGTGCTGCTGAACAAATCCATGCGAAGTGCAGTAGGCTGGCTGTACATGTGGAAAAATACAATCCTGGTGATCACCATTATCTTATCAATTATGATATACCGGCCATTCTGTAAGTATATCTGTCCGCTGGGAGCTTTTTATTCGGTATTTAATAAAGTTTCCGTTTTTCGTTACAGAGTAGATAAAGAAAAATGTGTTCACTGCGGAAAATGCAGGAATATCTGCCAGATGGAGGTCGATCCGACGGAAAATCCAAACAGTACAGAATGCATCCGATGTGGAAGATGTAAAAAGATATGTCCGACACAGGCGATCCGGTGTGGGTTTGCAGGCAAACCCTGATACAGAAAAATACGAAAACGGTACAGCTTATAAAATATAAGGTGTACCGTTTTTTGCAGAAAACTACTTTTCCATATTATCTATCAGTAACATATTCAGCTGTTCCCAGCGCTTCAGATCTTTTTTTGTAAAAAGCAGCTGGTGGCGGAACGCTTCGGTAAGCTCCTGTGGTTTTAAAGTGATCACACATTTGAATGCGCAGGGCATCAGATCCGCACTGGAAATCCCACACAAAAGTCCTGTTGTAAAATCTCGAAGCTCCAGAGGATTAAAAATGTACAGGAGATCTTCTTCCAGTGGGTTATACTGATTTACAAAGGAAAAACGGATCAGCATATCACTGTAAAGAACTTTTCCGGTGTAAAAAATCTCACTGCTTCTTCCGTTGGCAGAAACAGAACAGATCGTTAAGGTTGCTTCGTATTTTCCGGATTCGCCTTTTTTTTCATAAATATCGATGACGCCATCCTTCGTACGCTGATAGCGTCCATCGTAAAAGTAAAAATATAGCCGCTGTGCCTGAAAAAATGGGCTTTTTTGTCCTTTTCCCGGTGCATTGGACGGTTTACTGGCTGTTTCAGGAAGACCAGTGGTAAGCTGGGACATAGATACCTGGAGAATCTGGCTGATCTCATATAAAGTTTCGATATCAACGGAGATATCTCCATTTTCATATTTGCATACGGTAGCTCGACTTTTATGGATGGCATCTGCCAGATCCTGCAGAGTCATCTTTCCGGCTTTTCGGTATTTTCTTATTTGTTCACCTACATAACAGGTAAAATTACTCATTTTGTTTCCTCATACTATCTATTTTTCTTATTAATTTTTATTGTATACGATTATATCGGAAAAACCGGTATTTTGTAAAGTAGTAAGAAACTTTTTTGAAATAAAATTTCGTAAAAAGAAACTTCTGCCATTTGCACTTATCTTTATTTAAGGTAAGATATGGCTGTTAGGCTGAAGGTTTCAGCCTATATCAAATATATATTTGAAGAGGGGAAATTGAAATGAAAGAAAAAGGAAGTAGCTTTTCCGGCTCAATAGGCTTTGTCCTGGCGGCAGCCGGAAGTGCAGTAGGAGTTGGAAATATCTGGAGATTTCCATATCTCTGTGCCAAAGATGGCGGAGGACTTTTCCTGCTGGTTTATCTGGTACTGGTACTGACTTTTGGATTTGTACTGTTGACAACGGATGTAGCACTTGGGAGAAAGACAAAGAAAAATGCATTGAGGGCTTTTGAATCTCTTGATCCAAAGTGGAAATTTTTAGGACATTTAACGTTTATGGTTCCGGCATTGATCATGACCTATTATTCTGTTATCGGTGGATGGATCGTAAAATATTTTTTTACTTATATTATTTCTGATGGGAAAGATGCGGCTTCAGATGTATACTTTACATCATTTATTACATCAGATATTGCACCCGTTGTATTTATGCTGATCTTTCTGGCACTGACTGCCTGGATCGTATTTCGTGGTGTGGAAAAGGGAATCGAAAAGTTTTCCAGGATCATTATGCCGGGGCTGATTCTTCTGATTGTGATCATTGCGATTTTTTCACTGACACTGTCCCATACTGATACGGATGGAACTGTCCGCACCGGTATGCAGGGGCTGGCTGTTTATCTCAAACCGGATTTTCATGGACTGACGGTAAAACGTTTCCTGGAGATCCTTCTGGATGCGATGAGCCAGTTATTCTTTTCCTTAAGTGTATCTATGGGAATCATGATCACTTATGGTTCTTATGTGAAAAATGAAGTTAATTTAAATAAAGCAACAAATCAGATTGAGATCTTTGATACCGGCGTTGCGTTTCTTGCAGGAATGATGATCATACCGGCTGTTTTTGTATTTCTCGGAAAGGATGGAATGGCTTCCGGCCCAAGCCTGATATTTATCTCACTGCCAAAGGTTTTTGATGCCATGGGAGTATTTGGCCGTCCGGTGGCAATTGCATTTTTCCTGATGATGGGATTTGCGGCACTGACTTCCTGCGTGTCTGTCATGGAGACACTGGTTGCAAACTGCATGGAACTTTATCATAAACCACGTAAGAAAATGTGTGGTGCTGTCGGAATTTATTCTCTTGTTACAGCAGTACTGATCTGCCTTGGTTATAACAAACTGTATTTTGAACTTAAACTGCCAAATGGTTCCGTTGGACAACTTCTGGATGTGATGGATTATATCAGCAACAGTTTTCTGATGCCGTTTATCTCACTTTTGACAAGCATTCTGATCGGCTGGGTGATCGGCCCTGACTGGATCATAGGAGAAGTGGAACGAAATGGGGAACACTTCAAACGGGCAGGGTTATATCGCTTTATGATCCGTTATGTAGTGCCGGTTGTAATGCTGATATTATTCCTGGTATCTACAGGATTTGCAGATTTGATTTCATAAGTGTGGTAATATGTTTATGGCGTCTGGACAGTCGCATTAACGGATGACCAGTACAAGATACGATTAAATAACAGAGGATTTGATGAAAAAAGATATGTACGAATGTTGGAGAGAAAACTAATACATAGAACGGAAATGATTCAGAAAATTAGACTTAGCTCACTTTAAAAGTGAAAAAATAATTTGATAATTTCTTGACAAGTACTAATAAATATGTTAGTATTCAATCATCAAATTAATAAAGTCTTCGGTGACTGACGGAGTTGTGGGATAACCACGAGGGAGCCGGAGATTCGATGAGTCGACCGTCTGGGCAGTATTTGAAGAAATTCAGATACTGCTCTTTTTTATGGGATAAAAAGATCCGGACGGTTGCTGCGGAGAAAGGAGAACATTATGGGATTCAAAAGTGACATCGAAATTGCACAGGAGTGCACAATGGAGCCAATTACCAAGATTGCAGAGAAAGCAGGTATTGATGACAAGTACCTGGAGCAGTATGGTAAATACAAAGCAAAGATCGACTATAATCTTCTGAAAGAAACAGACAAAAAAGATGGAAAGCTGATCCTGGTAACAGCCATCAACCCGACACCGGCCGGGGAAGGAAAAACAACTACAACGGTAGGTCTTGCAGATGGAATGCAGAGACTTGGAAAAAATGTTATGGTAGCTCTTCGTGAGCCATCCCTGGGACCGGTATTCGGTGTCAAAGGTGGTGCGGCAGGCGGCGGCTATGCACAGGTAGTTCCGATGGAGGATATCAACCTTCATTTTACCGGTGACTTCCATGCAATCGGTGCGGCAAACAATCTTCTTGCAGCAATGATCGACAACCATATTTTCCAGGGTAATGAGCTGAACATCGACCCGAGAAAGATCACCTGGAGACGTTGCGTGGATATGAACGACCGTCAGCTTCGTAATGTAGTAGACGGACTTGGCGGAAGAACAAACGGTATGCCGCGTGAGGACGGATATGACATTACCGTAGCATCTGAGATCATGGCAGTTCTCTGTCTGGCAAGTGATATCAAAGATCTGAAAGAGAGACTTTCCAGAATCATCATCGGATATACTTACGGTAAGGTTGCTGAGCAGAAACCGGTAACAGCAGGAGACCTCCACGCAGAGGGTGCTATGACAGCACTTCTGAAGGATGCCCTGAAACCAAACCTTGTTCAGACACTGGAGCATGTTCCGGCAATCGTTCATGGCGGACCATTCGCAAATATCGCTCACGGATGTAACTCCGTAACCGCTACAAAGATGGCTATGAAGCTTGCTGATTATGCCATCACAGAGGCTGGATTCGGTGCTGATCTTGGAGCTGAGAAATTCCTGGATATCAAGTGCCGTATGGCAGGTCTTACACCAAGTGCCGTTGTTATCGTAGCAACCGTACGTGCTCTGAAATATAATGGTGGCGTTGCAAAAGCAGATCTTAACAATGAGAACCTTGAGGCTCTTGAAAAGGGTATCCCGAACCTTCTGAAGCATGTAAGCAATATCAAAAATGTATACAAGCTTCCATGTGTGGTAGCTATTAACGCATTCCCGACCGATACCAAGGCAGAGCTTGATTTTGTGGAAGCAAAATGCAAGGAGCTTGGCGTAAATGTAGCACTTTCCGAGGTATGGGCAAAAGGTGGTGAAGGCGGAATCAAGCTTGCTGAGGAAGTGATCCGTCTTGTTGAAGAGCCGAATGATTTCACATATGCTTATGAACTGGAAGGCTCCATCGAGGATAAGCTGAACCAGATTGTACAGAAGGTTTACGGTGGAAAGAAAGTGGTTCTTACAGCAAATGCCCAGAAGCAGGCGAAACAGCTGGAGGCACTTGGATTTGGCAACTGCCCGATCTGTGTGGCTAAGACCCAGTACAGCTTAACAGACGACCAGACAAAGCTTGGTGCTCCGACAGATTTCGAGGTAACAGTAAGAAATCTTAAGATTTCCGCAGGTGCAGGATTTATTGTTGCACTGACAGGTGAGATCATGACCATGCCAGGTCTTCCGAAAGTACCGGCAGCAACCAAGATCGACGTAGACGAGAGCGGTAAGATCACAGGACTGTTCTGATATAAAGTATAGAGATTTTTTGAGGGGAATTCAGATAAAAAGCGGTAGAGCCTGCAAAAATAGAGGCTCTGCCGCTTTTTATATTGTTGTGGAGAGAGTATTGAAAAACTTTTAAAAGCAGAAAAAACACTGGGTTTGACGATCCCGTGATACGAATTTGATACGAAAACCCCCGGAAGTGGTCGAGACTTCCGGGGGTTTTTGTTCCGTTTATGTAAGGTGGTTTAATCCTTTAGGCTGTTACTGCCTGTCGTTTCTGTCCAGCCTAGCCACAGTTGCCATAACAGAAACAAAGAAAGTAATTATAGAACTTGTCATAGGACTTTACATCCTTTCAGCTGGAGGTTCGGCAGCAACAGCATTATAGCATGTTCAAAACAAAAATGGTATAATATTATAAATTGTCAAGAATATCAGCAATCTCCTGCTGCTTGTTGGGATAAAACTCACAATGTAGAGGAAAGTGCAGAGGGGACGCGCATGTGACATTTGCGTTAATTAAGAGGAATCCTATAGAAAAAATTGTAGAGATAAATGAATGTGGGGGGAAATATGGTATACACATGCAAATATAAATCGCTAATCGGAGATATTTTACTTGCCGCAGATGAAATCGGACTTACCGGTCTGTGGTTTGAAGGACAGAAATATTTTGCAAATACACTTCCGGAAGATTATGTTCCACAGGAAACGAAAATTCTCACAGAAGCAAAAAAATGGCTGGATGTATATTTCTCCGGTGAAGAACCGAACTTTACTCCACCACTTCATCCGAACGATTCAATATTCAGAAAGGCAGTGTGGCAGATTTTACTGGAGATCCCCTACGGACAGACGATCACATATGGAGAAATTGCGCGCAGAATGGCAGAGATGAAAAACACTTCCCATATGTCCGCCCAGGCAGTAGGCGGTGCGGTTGGACATAATGAAATTTCCATTATCATTCCCTGCCATCGAGTCGTAGGAACAAATGGAAGTCTGACAGGATACGCCGGAGGAATAGACAAAAAAATTTCACTTCTTAAGCTGGAACATACAGATATGAGTTGTTTGTTTATTCCAAAGAAAGGAACTGCACTGTAAAACTCAGGCTGAGAGGACGGTCTGGTGCAGGCGTCCACGAAAAGACAGATATTTTATTTATGAAAGCATGCTATGAAAATTGCCAGCAGGATTTCGGAGGAATAATTATGGGAAAAATACTGGATGAAGATTTAATCTACGAGATACTGTCCGTGGTGGAAGAGATACCGGAGGGAAAAGTGGCCTCCTACGGACAGATCGCACGGCTGATCGGGCGGGATAAAAATTCACGTCTTGTAGGAAAAGTCTTAGGTATGGCAGAATTTTACGGGAAGTATCCCTGCCACAGAGTTGTGAACCATGCAGGGCGTACTGCACCAGGCTGGAGAGAGCAGAAGATGCTTCTGGAAGACGAGGGTGTGGAGTTTAAGGCAAATGGATGTGTAGATATGAAGCAGTATCAGTGGGAGGAGTAGTGTTTTATGAATTGTAGAAATATGATGCAGATCCCGGAGCTTACAGAAGTTCTGAAGCTGAAAGCAGGGGAAAACGGTCTGGAGTAGTCTGTACGATGGGGCTATTTTGCAGACTGCCTGCAGTGCATCAAAAGTGAATACAGGATTGAATAACTATATCCATGGAGGAGAATTCGTAGTTCTGACAAATCCCAGTGTCACCAACAACAGCCGGAAACTCGTGCTGGAGGAAAAGGACAGAAACGCCGCAGAGCAGCTGTCTTCCTCTATTCTGGATGCAGAACATTTAAGCCGAGAGCGTGTGATGGCACAGGCCAGATATCTGAACCTTGCACCGCTTACCATGACCGATGAGCAGATGGAGAAAGGACTTGAGATCTTTGAAGCTTCTCTGAAAGAGGCATTAGAAGCATAGATTAATAGAAAGTTACTCTGTAATAGAAAGCTACTCTGTAACAGAAAAATAAAACATGCTTGACAAACCATAAATTCCTTATATAATTATCAATGGTAATTAACAAAGATAATTATACAAGGAGTTTTTTTATGACAAATGAAAAGATCAAGCGGATGTTTGATGCGTTTTATCAGGCAAAGCGGATCCGGGATATGCTTCCGCCACTGCCCCAGGGGGTGATGCCATCCTACATACAGTATCTGGATGTGATCCATTCTCTGCAGAGAGAAAAAAAGGATATCCGGCTCTCTGATATCAGTGATGCCATGAACCTTCCGCGTCCGGGTGTTACCAGAACAGTGAAAGAAATGGAGGCAAAGGGATATCTTCAGAAGCTCATGTCTCCGGATGACGGGCGCGTTACTTACATTTCCATAACAGAAAAAGGAGAGAGGCTTTCCAGGAAGTATGATCAGGATTATTTCAGCAGTCTGGCGCCCTATCTTTCAGAGATTTCCGAAGAAGAAGCAGACAATATGATCCGGACCATCGGGAAATTTTATCAGATCATGTGTGACAGGAGGGAACATTATGACAAATGATAAGGCAGATTTTACCCAGGAAATATCCTGAAGAAGCTGGTTGCATTTATGATGCCGGTACTCGGTGCGCTGATCCTGCAGGCTGCCTATGGTGCGGTCGATCTTCTTGTAGTTGGAAGATTTGGTTCCACATCCGGACTGTCAGCGGTTTCCACCGGAAGTCAGGTACTGAATCTGGTTACCTTTGTAGTGATCCAGTTTGCTATGGGTATCACAGTTCTGATCGCACGTTATCTTGGAGAAAAAAGACCGGAGCAGATCAGCTCCGTTATCGGTGGGGCTGCGATCGTCTTTACCATGATCTCTATCGTGCTGTTTATTGTTATGGTAGGCTTTGCACATCCGATCTCCATGCTGATGCAGGCACCGGAAGAAGCGGTAGCGCTGACTGCATCTTATGTACGGATCTGTGGCAGCGGAATTTTCTTTATTGTCGCGTATAACCTACTGTCTGCTATTTTCCGTGGCCTTGGTGACAGTAAATCTCCGCTGCTGTTTGTGCTGGTGGCATGTATTGTAAATGTGATCGGAGACCTGGTACTGGTAGCCGGCTTACATATGGATGCAGCAGGAGCAGCTATTGCTACGGTTTCTGCTCAGGCCTTAAGTGTTGTATTTGCAGTAGTTCTGCTGATAAAGAAGAAGCTTCCGTTTACCATTACAAAAAAAGATTTCCGGCTGAATCCTCAGTGCAGACGTTTTCTTAAGATCGGACTGCCGCTGGCACTTCAGGAATTCCTGACACAGATTTCATTTCTGGCCTTGTGCGCATTTGTCAATCGCCTGGGTCTGGAAGCATCCTCCGGTTACGGAGTTGCATGTAAGATCGTAAACTTTGCCATGCTGGTTCCAAGCTCCCTGATGCAGTCCATGGCCTCCTTTGTTTCACAGAACGTAGGAGCAGGAAAGCCGAAACGTGCGAGAAAATCCATGCTTACGGGAATTGGAGTTGGCCTGTCTGTGGGATGCCTGGTATTTATCCTGATCCTGCTGAAGGGTGATGTGCTGGCAGGATTCTTTTCAACAGATGCCGGCGTTATCCAAAAGGGCTTTGATTATCTGAAGGGGTTTGCTCCGGAGACACTGGTAACGGCTGTTCTGTTCAGTATGATAGGCTATTTCAACGGAAACAACCAGACCATATGGGTTATGGTCCAGGGCCTGATCCAGACGCTTCTGGTACGACTTCCAATGGCGTACTTTATGAGTATCCAGCCGGATGCCAGCCTGACAAAGATCGGTCTTGCAGCACCGGTATCTACCACAGTGGGAATCATTCTGAACATCGGATTCTTTCTGTATTTTACCCGTGTGAAAAAAGAAATTGTTTCGGAAGAATGACCGGATAAAGGGATGTAAATGAGAGGGGTGATATGATATAATCAGAATCACCCCGGCAGAGGTGATGGTACTGACCCCTGAAATAGCTGCCGGAATCTTGACAGCTGTAAAGGAGGAGTATAGGATGATTTGCGGGATGACGTATTTTCAGATATGTCTGTATTTTTTGTTTTATTCTTTTGGAGGATGGGTCGTTGAAGTTATCTTCCATGCAGTAACCTTAGGAAAGGTTATAAACCGGGGATTTCTCAACGGTCCGGTATGCCCGGTGTACGGATTTGGTGTACTTTCCGTGTTTGCATTGCTTAATACGCTTCAGAGCGGCGGACATCAGATGAGTGAGGGAATGATCTTTCTGTTTGGAATCGTTCTTGCAACTGCGGTGGAGCTGGTTGCCGGATGGCTTCTGGATGTATGCTTCCATGCAAGATGGTGGGATTATTCAAATAAGCCGCTGAATTTTCACGGCTATATCTGTCTTGAGTTTTCCCTGATATGGGGACTTGCCATTGTGATGGTTGTAAAGGTTTTTCAGAAATATGTGGAGCGTCAGGCTTCTCATACACCTTCCACACTGGAATGGGTTGTTATGACAATTCTGTATGCGGTGTATCTGGCAGATCTTATTGTAACAGTGGCGGTGATCCGCGGACTGAATAAGAAGCTTACCCGACTGGATAAGGTACGTGCGGATCTGCGGATCGTGAGTGATAAGCTCAGTGATACTCTGGCAACAACTACCATTGATACAGCACAGAAGGTGGGAGAGGGAAAGGTTCAGGTTGCTCTTGCTAAGGCAGAGCTCAGAGATGCGACTGTGGCTCAGAGAGAAAAATCTGCCGAAATGCTTCGGATGAAGAAAGCGGAGCTTCAGGCACAGTTTGATGAGCTGTCAAGCTCTATCACAAACCATACGGTATTCGGCCAGGGAAGAATCATTAAGGCTTTCCCGGAGATGAAGCACAGAGATTATTTTGAACTGATCCAGGAACTGAAGAAAAAACTCAGATAAGAAAAATGAAACTCGATAAAGAGGCAGCAGGAAATTTCCAACATTTCCTGCTGCCTCTTTATCGAGTTTCAGAGCTTCAGCTTATCGGATTCGTTTCTTTATCATTGGTCCGATGATCATGGCGATGATCATTTTTATGAGATCTGCCGGGATAAACGGAATTACACAGATTCCAAGAGCTGCTTTGAAAGTGGAATCTGCAACGATGCAGAACCATACAGTTCCGAAAAGATAGCATACAATTGTTCCTGCAATCATACCAACGAGCTGGATCAGAGGCTTATGGCAGTTGTCAATTACCAGTCCGGCAATAACAGCCATAACGATAAAGCCGATGATGTATCCGCCTGTAGGACCGGCCAGCTTTGCAGGGCCGCCGGTAAATCCGGAAAATACCGGAAGACCTACAAGTCCAAGCAGAAGATAGATCAGATAGCTGATGGTTCCTTTTTTCCATCCGAGAAGATAAAGGGACAGATAGATGGCAAGATTGGTAAATGAGATCGGAACCGGACCGATCGGAATGGACAGCGGCGCAAGAATACAGGTGACAGCTGCCATAAGAGCGGTTATGGTGATCTCGTAGGTTTTTGTACGTGGTGCAGAGACAGTATTTGTCTGGTTCATATTGAAAGAGCCTCCTTTGAAAAAGGTAATATATTTACTGGTTAGGGTAAGTAATGAAATGCTGTAAGTGTGTATGATAGGTCATATGTCCATAAGGATGCTTACGCAGATTCAATCTCATAGGTGAATCCTGCATCCGTAATGGTTTTCAGAGTGTCTTCGATTCCCTGACCATCTTCTGTAAGATAACCGGAAGCAAAAATAGAGTCTACAACACTGAGCAGTTTTTTTTCTTCGCCTTTAAAATAAACTTCTCTTCCGGCAGCACATCGGATATCTGCTTTAGGCACAAGAAGTCTTGCCAGGCAGAGGACCTTCATACAGTATTCTGTTGTCAGCTGGGAAATATCTGCATTTCCGAGAGGAGTTCCCTTGATCGGAAGAAGAAAGTTGATCGGCAGTGCTTCCGGCTGGATCTCACGTAATTCCAGAAGCATGTCAACAACGTCTTCCTTGCTTTCACCCATGCCAATGATACCGCCGCTGCAGATCTCGAAACCAAGTCCCTGAAGCATATGGATATTCCGGACACGCTGGTCAAAGGTATGTGTACTGCAGATATTCTGATAAAAGGAACGGCTGCTGTTCAGGTTATGGTTGATCCGGTCAAGACCAGCCTCTTTGAGCATTTTTGCCTGGTGCTCTGTGAGAAAGCCTATGGAGCAGCAGAGATGAGTTCCGTGTTCTTTCATTTTGCGGATCCTGCGGGCCAGCTCCTCGATCTCTTTATCTGTAAATTTCATACCACTCAGTCCGATACAATGTCTGGATAAATGATAATCATTTACGAAATCATTGTCCTGATATAATTTGTCTTCATCTACCCATTTGTATTTATCAATATCGGCAGTGGAACGACATGACTGGGCACAGTAGGCACAATCCTGGGAACAGTTACCGCTGCGGGCATTGGTAAGGATGTGGATGCTTACCCGGTTTCCCTTATATTTGTAACGTAAACTGCTGGCACGGTCAATCAGTGCCTCAAGTTCTTCGTCCGGAGTATCTAAAATTGCAATGGCTTCATCTCTGGAAAGCGATGGAGCTTCTTTTTCGCATGATGCAGTGTTCATGTCAATACCTTCCTTTTGAGTTTTTTTGTACGGGTATCACTTTATCACAGAGAAATATCGAATGTCAACTACAAATATAAAATGTGTTTACAATTAAAAAACTGTAGTATTAAGGTAATGCTTAGGATCATCAAAGCAGGTAATTTCCTTGATTCGGTTAAAATAATTCTCAATTCAATATCATATCTTTATAAAATCTTAATACGGAAGCAGAGAATTTTATACTATCTTTGAAAGTAGTTATATATAATAAAATGCATTACGAGGATAGCACTGTTAAAAGTATTGATAAGGAGTTCTGATCATTTATGCCGGAAAAATCATATAAGAAAAAACATATGACATCTTTTCAGCTGATTATCATGGGGTTTGCAGGAGTGATCCTTTTGGGAACCGTTCTGCTGATGCTTCCATTTTCTTCTGCGGAGAAAGTGATCACACCATTTCATGAGGCACTTTTTACAGCCACTTCGGCGGTATGTGTTACAGGTCTTGTGGTAAAGGACACTGGAAGCTACTGGTCCCTGGCAGGCCAGACGATCATTCTTGCACTCATACAAACAGGTGGGCTTGGAGTAGTGACTGTGGCTGCGTCTGTTTCCCTTCTTTCCGGAAAGAAAATATCCCTCATGCAAAGAAGCACCATGCAGGATGCAATTTCAGCTCCAAAAGTCGGAGGAATCGTCAGACTAACAAGGTTTATTTTGAGGGGAACATTTTTGATCGAAGCTGCAGGGACGGTGTTGCTGCTGCCGGTTTTTATGGGAGATTATGGAAAAAAGGGAATCTGGATGTCAGTTTTTCATTCAATCTCTGCTTTTTGTAATGCCGGCTTTGATATTCTGGGGACAGATTCCAGTATGTTTCCATCGCTGACCGGGTATTCCGGAAATATACTTATAAATCTGGTAATTATGCTGTTGATCATTACAGGAGGAATCGGTTTTCTCACATGGGATGATATTTATACAAATAAACTGAACTTTAAACGCTACCGCATGCAAAGCAAGATCATTCTCATGACTACCGCATGTTTGATCTTATTTCCGGCAGTCTTTTTCTATATCTGTGATCTGACAAAATTACCCATGGGAAAACGCCTGTTAGCAGCAACGTTTCAATCGGTAACGACAAGAACTGCCGGATTTAATACTATAAACATTTCAGAGATGAGTGAGGCATCAAAAGCAGTTATGATATTGTTAATGCTAATTGGTGGTTCACCGGGATCTACAGCAGGTGGAATGAAAACAACAACTTTTTCAGTACTTATTTTAAATGCAATTGCGACATTTCGAAGTCAGGAAAATGCAGGAGCTTTTGGGCGAAGACTTGAATATCATGTGATAAAAAATGCAGCGACAATAGCCATGTTATATTTTGCCTTGTTCTTTGGCGGCGGAATAGCGATCAGTGTGTACGAAGGCCTTCCGCTTTTAAATTGTCTGTACGAAGCTGCTTCAGCTGTTGGTACGGTAGGGCTGACGCTGGGAATCACACCGGAACTTCATGTTTTTTCACAAGTCGTGTTGATCATACTGATGTATCTGGGACGTGTAGGTGGTCTGACCCTGATCTATGCGGTATTTTCCGGAAGAAATAAGGGAAATGCAAAGCTCCCTCTGGAAAAAATCACAGTTGGATAAGAAGGAGAAAAATAATATTATGAAAAATGTATTGCTTATTGGACTTGGAAGGTTTGGAAGACATATTGCCATGCAGCTCAATCAGCTGGGACATGAAGTTATGGCAGTTGACTGGAAGGAAGAAAGAGTGGACAAAGTACTGTCATTTGTGACGAATGCTCAGATTGGTGACAGCACCAATGCTGAATTTTTACAGTCCCTTGGAATTGGAAACTATGACATTTGTTTTGTGACCATTGGAGAGAGCTTTCAAAATTCTCTTGAAACAACATCCCTTCTAAAAGAACTGGGTGCAAAATTGGTGATATCCAGAGCTGAACGTGATGTTCAGGAAAAATTTCTTTTACGCAATGGTGCCGATAAGGTAGTTTATCCGGAAAAGCAGGTGGCAAAATGGGCCTCCTTCCGTTATACAGATGATCATATACTGGATTATATGGAGGTGGATGCTTCCCATGCAATTTTTGAAGTGGAAGTGCCGGAAGAATGGGTTGGAAAAACAGTGGGTGGACTTGACATCAGAAAACGCTACAATATTAATATTCTGGCAGTAAAAAATGAAGAGGAATTCAGTATTGCAATTTCACCGGAAACATATTTTGCAGAAAATGATAAATTACTGGTATTAGGAGAATACAGAGCTCTTCAGAAGTGCTTCCGCATATAGCTCATTGCCATGAAGAAAAAATTTTGACCACAGAACAGCTGCGTGATATAATTCCAGAAAACAGCAGTAGAAGGAGAATGACAGAATGAGCTTGAAAATGGAGGATACAGTAAAAAACAGAACCTATCCGAAACGGCCATTTGCATGGTATGTGGAAAAACCGTCTGCAAAAGATTACTTGCTGACGGTTTTTATATTTGCAGTATGCACTTTGATCGGCCTGCTGTTTCAGAAACTGGATCTTACAGATACAAATATTGTAACGATATACATTTTGGGCGTATTGATCACTTCGATCGTGACAGATGGTTATCTTTGCAGTGTAGCCGGCTCCTTTTTAAGTGTATTCTTATTTTGCTTTTTCCTGATGGAGCCAAGGATGTCTTTTGAGACATATGCGGTGGGATATCCGGTGACATTTTTCATAATGCTTATTTCGTCTGTACTTACAGGAACCCTTGCGGCAAAGCTGAAAATGCATGCAAAGCTGTCTTCACAGATTGCCTTTCGCACACAGGTTCTGTTTGATACGGATCGTCTGCTGCAAAAGGCAAAAAGTGAGACAGAAATCCTCGGAGTTACCTGTACACAGCTGATACGCCTGTTAAACCGCAGCATCACGGCATATGTTGTGGAAAATGGAACTTTATCAGAAGGAAAGCTTTTTTCCGGGGAAAAAGAGAGCACAGAGGATTTTCTGACACAGGAAGAACAACAGGCGGCCAGATGGACTTATGAAAACAGACAGCGTGCCGGCGCATCCACACAGTATTTCTCACAGGCAAAATGCTTATATCTGGCAATTCGAAGCGGGAATAATGTTTATGGCGTAATCGGGATCCCTCTGCAGAAAGAAACACTGGACTCTTATGAATACAGCATCCTGCTGTCTGTAATAAATGAATGTGCACTTGCAATGGAGAATGTACAAAATGCCATAGAAAAAGAAAAAAATGCGGTTTTAGCAAAAAATGAGCAGCTGCGTGGCGATCTTCTTCGGGCAATCTCCCATGACCTGCGTACTCCGCTTTGTTCTATTTCCGGAAATGCAGATATGCTTCTCAGTAACAGTGATCGTCTGGATGAAGCTACAAGGTATCAGATCTACACGGACATTCATGAGGATTCAGAGTGGCTGATCGGAGTTGTGGAAAATCTGCTTTCCATTACCAGGCTCAATGATGGAAGATTGAAGTTTAAATTTACGGATCAGCTTTTGGATGAGGTAATAGCAGAGTCACTCCGACATATCGGCCGGAAGCATGATGCGTATAAGATCGTGGCGGACTGTGAAGAACTTGTTCTTACACGTATGGACGTGCATCTTATTATACAGGTTCTGGTAAATTTGATCGATAATGCGATAAAATATACGCCGTCAGGCTCTGTCATCAGCATTCGGGGGTTCAAAAAAGCCGGGAAAGCACAGGTAAGCGTGGAAGATAACGGCCCCGGGATCCCGGATGAAATGAAGCCACATATTTTTGAGATGTTTTATACAGGGAAAACAACCGTTGCAGACAGCCAACGGAGTCTGGGGCTTGGCCTGGCACTTTGCCGCTCGATCATAGAAGCTCACGATGGAACACTGGTTCTTTCAGATCATGCTCCGCATGGATGTAATTTTACTTTTACTTTACCATTAAGCGAGGTGACATTAAATGAATAAGACATTAATTCTGGTGGTTGAGGATGACAGACCCATACGGAACCTGATCGTTACCACTTTAAAAACACATGACTATAAATATCTGGCTGCAGAAAATGGGGCTTCGGCCATTTTAGAGGCTTCATCACATAATCCGGATATCGTTCTTCTGGATCTGGGCCTTCCTGATATGGAAGGAGTAGAGGTAATAAAGAAAATCCGTACCTGGTCGAATATGCCTATCATCGTGATCAGTGCCAGAAGTGAAGATATGGATAAAATAGAGGCACTGGATGCGGGTGCAGATGATTATATCACAAAACCATTTTCAGTAGAAGAATTACTTGCGCGTATCCGTGTCAGCCAAAGGCGGCTTGCCATAACGCAGTCAGGAAAACAGCCGGAAACATCTGTTTTTGAAAATGGTGGATTAAAGATAGATTACACGGCTGGCTGTACATTCCTGAAGGATAGAGAACTGCATCTGACGCCCATTGAGTATAAGTTGCTCTGCCTTTTATCCCGTAATGTTGGAAAAGTATTGACACATACATATATTACTCAGCAGATCTGGGGACGCTGCTCGGAAAACGATGTTGCTTCTCTCAGGGTTTTTATGGCAACACTGCGGAAAAAACTGGAGCCTGAAAAAAACGGTGTACAATATATCCAGACGCACATAGGAATTGGATATCGCATGCTCAGAATCGAGAAACCTGAGTAGGAAACGAACTCTTCTTTATGAAGTCGGAAGGGCTGACGGAAACAGTGGAGCATAAATTCTGTGCATCGCGAAGCGTGTTGCTGAGAACGGAGTGAACAGTAACTTTTTGCGCGGTGCATCGTTAAAATTTCATTGACAAATTTTCCATAACGTGTTAACCTAATACCAGTTTCAAAAAGAAAATGCGTAGATGAGGAATAGTACACAAGAGAACGGAGCACAGAGAGCTGCTGGCCGGTGAGAAGCAGCGGAAGGGATTTGTGGAACTCGCCTCGGAGCATCTGCCTGAAATCTTTATATATTATATAAGAGAGTAGACGCAGACGGTGTCCGCCGTTATCCGGAGAGGATATAAGGATGTATATACATTCCGTATCTGTCAAGTGTGTGAATTTTTATTCATGAAATAAGAGTGGTACCGCGTAGGACAGCAGTTGTCTTTCGTCTCTTGCAGAATCTGCAGAGTCGGAAGATTTTTTTATGTCTTTATATCAAAAACAGAAACCAAAGAGAAATTTTAATGGAAACAGAAAGTGGAGGAAAACAAAATGATGACACCATCCAAGTACAAACGTCAGTATTACATGCCGCCGGTGAAATGTATGAAATGGGCGGAGAAAGAATATGTGGATAAGGCCCCGATCTGGTGCTCTGTAGACCTTCGTGATGGAAATCAGGCACTTGTGATCCCGATGAGTCTGGAGCAGAAAGTGGAATTTTTCAAGCTTCTTGTAAAGATTGGTTTTAAAGAGATCGAGGTTGGATTTCCGGCTGCTTCTGAGACAGAGTATGAGTTTCTCCGTACGCTGATCGAGCAGGATCTGATCCCGAAGGATGTAACGATCCAGGTGCTGACTCAGGCAAGAGAGCATATTATCCGTAAGACTTTTGAAGCTGTTAAAGGCGCCCCAAAAGCGATCGTTCATGTATACAATTCCACATCCGTATCTCAGAGAGAGCAGGTATTCAAAAAATCAAAAGAGGAGATCCTGAAGATCGCAGTAGATGGCGCTGCACTTCTGAAAAAACTGGCTGATGAGACAGAAGGCAATTTTCAGTTTGAGTACAGCCCGGAGAGCTTTACGGGAACAGAGCCGGAGTATGCACTGGAGGTGTGCAATGCGGTTCTGGATGTATGGCAGCCCACTGCAGATAACAAAGCGATCATCAACCTGCCTGTTACGGTTGAGCATTCTATGCCGCATGTGTATGCAAGTCAGGTGGAATACATGTGTGATAATCTGAAATACCGTGAAAACGTGATCGTTTCTCTTCATCCGCACAATGATCGTGGATGTGGCGTTGCAGACTCCGAGATGGGTCTTCTTGCAGGTGCTGACCGAATTGAGGGAACTTTGTTCGGAAATGGTGAGCGTACCGGTAATGTGGATATTGTAACGCTTGGTATGAATATGTATTCCCAGGGTGTGGACCCGAAGATTGATTTCTCTGATATGCAGCATATTTGTGAGGTTTATGAGAAATGTACCGGAATGCAGATCTATGAAAGAAGTCCGTACAGTGGAGCTCTTGTATTTGCTGCATTTTCCGGATCTCATCAGGATGCCATCGCAAAGGGTATGCACTGGAGAGAGAACGGAGATCTGGAGCACTGGACTGTTCCGTATCTGCCGATCGATCCGACAGATGTGGGAAGAAACTACGACGCAGATGTTATCCGTATCAACAGCCAGTCCGGAAAGGGCGGCGTAGGCTATATACTGGAGACAAAGTTTGGCCTGAACCTTCCTCCGAAAATGCGCGAGGCTATGGGCTATGCAGCCAAAGCAGTGTCCGATCACAAGCACAAAGAGCTTCATCCGGACGAGATCTTCAGCCTGTTCAAATCTACCTTCGAAAATGTGGTTGAACCATACAGCATCAATGAGGCTCATTTCCAGCAGAAGGAAGACGGCATCGTAACACGGGTTACTTCTACATTCCGTGGAAAAACCATCGTTACAGAGGCTTCCGGAAATGGTCGTCTGGATGCGGTAAGCAATGCACTGAAGAAAGCTTACGAACTGAAATACACACTGGAGACTTATCAGGAGCATGCTCTGGAGCAGAGTTCTTCCTCCCAGGCTATCGCTTATGTGGGAATCCGTAAACCGGATGGAACGCTTGCCTGGGGAGCGGGTGTTGATCAGGATATCATCCGTGCCTCTATTGATGCACTGGTAACTGCGATCAACAATCGATAAGCATCCGGTTCCGGATAGGTTTACAAAAAAATGAGAAGCTGCCATAAAACGCAGCTTCTTTTTTTGCCGTGCAGATGCTATAATAGTGCGGAATGTGAAAATAACAGTGAGTAAGAGGGATATTATGAAAAATAAGAAAAAAAACAGGAGCTCATACAGCCTGTCTGTAGAGCTGAAAAACGCTCTGAAATATCTGCTGATATGGGGAATGATCCTGATCTTTTCCGCATATCTGCTTAGTGATTCGGAGATCCTCGGAAATGTAAAGCAGCAGGCAAGACCGGATACCTGGTCTATGATCGGTGCGGGAGGAAGCTTTGAAGAGGAGTTTACCTGCAAAACGAACCGTCTGTCCGGTGTGGAGCTTTTTCTTTCTACAGAGAGTGCATCGGTTGCTGGAACGTTTCAGATAACGCTGTATCAGAATGAAAGGAAGATCCAGAGCTGGCAGGCCAGCAGACTGACCATATCGTCGGGGGATACCACGTATTTCCGGCTTGACCAGAAGCTTACGGAATGTAAGGGGCAGAAATTCCGGATCGTTTTAGATGGCGCAAAAGGGGATACCGGAGTGGCTGCAGGGTTGGTGAGCCAGAAGGATGATACACAGACACTTGCCTATCGGATCATTTCCAGGCCATTTTCAAAATCACTGGTGTTTCTGGCGATTGGAGCGGCGGCAGCTGTGATGCTGGTGATCTTTGCATTTCTGAAACGCAGACAGCTCCGGGCAGAAGTGGTGTTTGCCGTTGTTTATATTTTTATGAGTATCTGTACGCTGGCGGCGGTTCCGGCCTTTAATTCGCCGGATGAGTACAGCCATTATCTGAGAAGCTATGAGGTTTCCAGAGGATATCTGACGTCGGAAGGCAACGGAGGAAACGACTTATTCTCATATGGAAGGACGTTTAACAGTGGTCTGGTTCCGGAATTTTCCGCCAAGGATCATGTATCATTATGGGATATCGGAGAGAATGCAGATCAGCGTATCGACCGGGAAAAAACACAGTTTTACGGATTTGGAAATACAGCCTTGTATGCACCTACTTCGTATCTTCCCCAGGCAGTAGGGATCCGCATTGCAGATCTGTTTACGGACCGGCCGATGGTTCTTGCCTATGCGGGAAGGATCGCCAATATGCTTATGTTTGGACTGTTCTTTTTCTTTGCCATTCGTCTGACGCCTGTTGGGAAAAATTTCCTCGTACTTCTGGGGCTGGTACCTGTGAATATCCAGTCAGCAAATTCCATGTCAGCAGATGCCCTGGCCCTGGCTCTGACGGTTGCTCTGGCTGCCTTTGTACTGGCTATGCGATATAAACAAAAAGAAGTGATGAGTAGAAGACAGCTGATATGGATGTACGTGCTGACCGGATTCCTGTGTCTTTGCAAAGTGGTTTACATGCCGTTTTGCCTGCTCCTGTTCCTGATCCCGAAAGAACGGTTTAAAAGCAGAAAAAATTACTGGTTTCATGTGGTCTGTGCAGGAACTGTGATCTTGATCTTAAGTTTCGGCTGGCTGGTCATTGCATCCCGATATCTCTGTGAGTCACAGCCAGGTGTGGATACAGCTGCACAGCTTGTGGGGATCCTGAAGGATCCGGCTGCCTTTGTCCTGACTTTTGTGCGGAGCCTAGATAATTTTGGTGTGACCTATCTTACAGAAATGATAGGAAGTAATCTTGGATGGCTGAACATTCCTGTCTGTGCCCTGCTGGCAATAGGATATCTTCTGATCCTGGTCCTTCAGGTTTCCGGGAATGATGATATGTCGGGAATCCGTCTGGATCTTCCGGTAAAGAGCATTCTGGGAGGAGTCAGTCTCCTGGTATTTGCGCTGATCTTTGTAACGTTATATGGACAGTGGACAGCCTATGGCTACGATAAGATCCTGGGCGTGCAGGGACGGTATTTTCTGCCGCTTCTTTTTCCGCTGATCCTTGCGCTGAAGCCCAAACGGTTTGCCGAAGGAGCCGGGGAAACACCATGGGGACTGTTTCTGGGAGCCTGGGGTATCGATCTGTGTGTTTATGCGACACTTTTCGTGCAGGCCCTGTGCCGTTTTGCATAATGTGTCGGATCTGGTCGAGCAAAAATCCTTGACTGGCTGAAAACAAAATATTATAATCAAATCTGTAAATAACAGAAGAAAAAACTGTTCTGAAAAAGGATAAACAGGCAGATAGAAGTACGATTTCCGGAAAGTGGGTGTACAACATTGGACGGAGATGGAGACGCTATCTGCCTTTTTTTCTGAAATGAAATATGGCATGAGTGTGGATAACTCTGCGATTTTATGTGGATTTTATGTGGAATACATGTGGATAAGGTGTGGATAAAATACAAATACCGCCGTTGAAGCGTTAAATACGGGAAAAAGCTTGACATATTCAATATTATTAAATATAATTTTCCCATACATTACAAAAATGTTACAAACATGTAAAGGAAATCGTAATGATCCGTATTTATCCGGGAAGCGATGATAATGGGGGCTGTGATGTCGCATCGGAGGATTATGGGCTGTTACAGAAAATGAAACGCAAGGAATGAGATTATGAAAGTTGAGAAAGATTTACGTGAGGCTGACGGAGTGCAGGACGAACGTAGAAATGGAAAAACCGGAGGAAATTCCGCGCGCAGTTTTGCAGTGCTGACATTATGTGCAGTTTTGGCGATGGTTATTTCTCTGGGGACAAGGACATTTGCAGAAAGTGAAGGAGGCAGGGTTTATGCAGCTTCGGATGGAGGAGAGGGCTCTCCCTATGAAGAGGTTGCTGTTCCTACCGGGATCGCAGGTGTGGTTTCAGGAGTTACGGATACACCATTATCCGGAAGCACGGTTACAAGAATCGGAAGTTCCTGTGAGCAGGTGATCGTAGGCCAGAGAGTACAGAAAGTAACCAATACTGCTGCAGATCTTAATGTAAGCTCCTCTATGGAAAACAAAGTAAATGAACTTGATGCAAGGTCGATCACACTGGCGGAAAATCCCACACTGATGTCAGATGAAGACTATGATACACTTCTGAGGATCGTGGAGGCAGAAGCAGGAAGTGAAGATATCAAGGGCCGTGTTCTGGTGGCCAACGTCATCATGAACCGTGTAAAAAGCGAAGATTTTCCGAATACGGTGACAGAGGTTGTCTGGGATAACAGTGACGGCGTTCCGCAGTTTTCACCGACCTATGATGGCAGGATCAATGAAGTTGCAGTTTCCGATGAAACAAGGGAAGCGGTCAAGCAGGCGCTGAAGGGTACGGATTATTCTGAAGGTGCACTGTTCTTTATCCAGAAATCTGCAGCAGAGGAACATAATGTGAAATGGTTTGAAAAGGACCTGAAGAGGCTCTTTAAATACGGGGTCCATGAATTTTATACATATAAATAGGAAGAACTGATGCAGTACAGAAGGAACCAACCGCCGGCAGAAACAGACCGGCGGTTTCTTTTTATCCGAAAGCTGTGAATATCTGTCTGATCACAGGGTGGGATTGGGCAAGACAGATTCTTTTTTAAAAGTGGTGGCATTTTCCATAATTCCATGCTATAATGTGATAACGTTGAAAAGAAAACGAATATCTTACAATAGAAAGGCGGAACACCAATGCAGGTATTGTACAAGAGCACCAGAGGAAAAGAGCAGGCAGTTACAGCGTCTATGGCCATACTTAAGGGCCTTTCTGAGGACGGCGGACTGTTCGTGCCTGAAAGCATTCCACAGCTGGATGTACCAATGGACAAGCTGGCGCAGATGACCTACCAGGAGACAGCATATGAGGTAATGAGCCGTTTCCTTACAGATTTTACCGAGGATGAGCTTAAGAACTGTATCAACAAAGCATACGACAGCAAATTTGATACAGAAAAGATCGCGCCTCTTCATGAAGCGGATGGGGCATATTTCCTGGAACTGTTCCATGGCGCGACCATTGCATTTAAGGATATGGCGCTTTCCATTCTTCCGCATCTGATGACAACTGCAGCGAAGAAGAATAATGTTAAGAATGAGATCGTGATCCTTACCGCAACATCAGGAGATACCGGTAAAGCTGCCATGGCAGGCTTTGCAGATGTGCCGGGAACGAAGATCATTGTATTTTATCCGAAGCATGGTGTCAGCCCGATCCAGGAGAAACAGATGGTAACTCAGAAGGGTGCCAACACTTATGTGGTAGGTATTACCGGTAACTTTGATGATGCCCAGACTGCAGTTAAGAAGATGTTCAATGATCATGAGCTGGCAGCAGAGCTGGATCAGGCAGGCTTCCAGTTTTCTTCTGCAAACTCTATCAACATCGGTCGTCTTGTTCCTCAGATCGTATATTATGTATATGCCTACGCATCACTGGTACGCGACGGCAGGATCAAAGATGGACAGGAGATCAATGTGGTAGTTCCTACCGGAAACTTCGGAAATATCCTTGCTGCATACTATGCGAAACAGATGGGACTTCCGATCCACAAGCTGATCTGTGCATCGAATGAGAACCGTGTTCTTTATGATTTCTTCCGCACAGGAACCTATGACAGAAAGAGAGATTTCATCCTTACGACATCTCCTTCCATGGATATCCTGATCTCCAGCAATCTGGAAAGACTGATCTATCGTCTTACCGGAGAAAATGCTGAAAAATGTGCAGAGCTTATGAAATCCTTAAGTGAGGGTGGCGAATATACCATTACTGACGATATGAAAGCACAGCTTGTTGATTTTTATGGTAATTTCTGTAGTGAAGATGAGACTGCACAGGCCATCAGTGATATCTACAAAAACAGCAATTATGTGATCGATACGCATACTGCAGTTGCAGCCGGCGTATATAAGAAGTATGTAAGTGAGACAGCGGATCATCTTCCGACAGTGATCGCCTCTACTGCAAGTCCGTATAAATTTACAAGAAGTGTTATGGAAGCACTTGGTGAGGAGCATAAAGATCTGGATGATTTTGGCCTTGTAGACGCATTAAGTGCGCTTTCCGGAGTACCTGTTCCACGTGCAGTTGAAGAAATCCGTACTGCCCCGGTTCTTCATGACAGGGTGGTAGATGCAGTGGATATGCCGGCAGCAGTAAAGGATATCCTTAAGATCAAATAATAATTGATAATAAAATCAGTAAGAAAATGTATTTTCTGTTGAAAAAGCACAAATACTGGTTTATAATAAAAACAACGAAAACCGAATCCTGGAATGTTCGATCCCCCTTTTCTTTTTGAACCTACATTGACATTTTGGGAATCCAAAATCGCAGGTTGGATGTCAGACCTCACGTCGTGGTAGGCAGAAGACACTGTTGAGGATACCCACCTAGCATCTGCTAGGCGTCAAAAATAAGGGAACGGCATCCCGGGATTAATCGGTTAAAGACATAGAGCCGGTTAGTGGCTCTTTTTTCATATATGGGAGGAATTAAAACATGAGTGTTTCTGAAAGGAAATTTGGGGCACTTCCTACAGGAGAAGAAGTAAAAATCTATCATCTTGAGAATAAAAAAGGTGCCTATGCGGAAGTGCTTCAGTATGGTGCAATCCTGGTGAAGATATGTGTTCCGGATAAGAACGGAGATCTGAAGGATGTGGTCCTGGGATATGACGATATCCGGGGATATGAGATTAATGGATGCTTTTTCGGTGCGATCATTGGAAGAAGTGGAAACCGTATCGAGAATTCCAGATTTTTTATTGATGATAAAGAAGTGGTTCTTGCAGAGAATGAGAATCATAACAATCTTCACAGCGGTCCGGATGGTTTTGAGAAAAAGCTGTGGGAGGTAAAAGAAATTTCCCAGGAGAAGAACAGCGTGGATTTCTTTCGCATCAGTCCGGATGGAGAGAACGGATTTCCGGGAGAATTTTCCATTGTTGTGAAATATGAATTCACAGAGGAAAACGAACTGAAGATTTTTTACAGAGGACGCTCTGATGCAGCTACCGTTGCCAATATGACCAACCATTCTTATTTTAATCTGAACGGAGAAGGCAGCGGAGATGTGCTTGACCAGGAATTATGTATTCATGCGAAGTATTTTACTCCGGTAAAAGACAGCCAGTCCATTCCTACCGGTGAATATGCACCGGTGGCGGGAACACCGATGGATTTCAATGTTTCCAAACCAATCGGCAGAGACATTGAGGCGGACTTTGAACAGCTGAAGTTTACAGGCGGTTATGACCATAACTATGTAACCGATAATTATGCAAAGGGCAATGTCCGTTCGATCGCTACTGCATACTGTAAGGAATCCGGTATCGGTATGGAGGTTTCCTCCGACTGTCCGTGTGTGCAGTTCTATGCAGGCAATTTTGTTAAGGATGAGAAGGGAAAGAACGGTCATGTTTATCATGAACGTTATGGATTCTGCCTGGAGACACAGGTGGAGCCAAATGCAGTCAATGTAGAGGATTTCCATTCTCCGATCCTACTTCCCGGTGAAGAGTACAGCTCTGAAACGGTTTACCGTTTCTTTGTGAAATAACAGACAAACAGAATTAAAAGAGGTGCGAGAAGGCAATGCAGATACGTGTGGCAGAAGAGAAGGATGCAGCAACACTTTTGGAAATTTATTCCTACTACGTAGAAAAAACTGCGATCACATTTGAATATGAAACACCTTCCATAGAAGAGTTTACGCATCGGATCCATGATATAAAGGCGAAATATCCGTATATTGTGGCAGAAGAGAACGGAGAGATCCTGGGATATGCCTATGGTTCTGCGTTTCATCCGACGGCTGCTTATGGCTGGTGTGCGGAAATGTCCATTTATGTGAGGCATGACCGGCGGGGCAGCGGTGCAGGAGGCAGACTCTATCGAGCCTTGGAGAGTCTTCTTGCAGAGATGGGAATTCTGAACCTGAACGCCTGCATTGCAGTTGCACCAAAAGAAGATGAATACCTGACCAGTGCCAGTGTGGATTTTCATAAGCATTTCGGCTATAAGCGTGTGGGAGAGTTCCACAGATGCGGCTATAAGTTTAACCGTTGGTATAATATGGTATGGATGGAAAAGATGATAGGCGAACATAAGAGCCTGCAGCCGGAAGTAAAGCTTTTCCCGGAAATCCAGGATAAGATCGGATTTGAACGTTTTTCCTGGTAAAAAAAGAAACCTGAGGGAGGTCAGCATGGACGAGGAAAAGAAAAATATAATCCAGCTCATGCTGGGATTTGTGCGCAGGGCAAACGGAGATCATGTCAGTGCATATGCGGCCCAGGCAGCGTATTTTCTGATCATGTCTTTTATCCCGTTTATACTGTTTCTTACAACGCTGATCCGTTATACACCCTTAAGCTATAATGTTGTCAGGGATGCCATCATCGGGTTTGTGCCCGGAAATCTGCAGACCTTTGTGCTGAGCATTGTGGTAGAAGTATACAAAAGAAGTACAGCCATCGTGCCGTTGTCTGCGCTGATGGCGCTCTGGGCGTCCGGAAAGGGAATGCAGGCGATCACCAATGGCTTAAATACCATTTATCATGTAAAGGAAACCCGAAACTGGCTGATGACCCGAATCTATTCGGTTTTTTATATGCTGTTGTTTGTGCTGGCGATCATTGTCACTCTTCTGGTCCTGGTTCTTGGTAATCGAATCCAAGTAGCTGCACAGAGAACCATTCCGATTCTCGGGAGGCTGCTGGCCAAGGTTATAGGGGCCAGGACATTGCTTGTATTTGCCGTGCTGTTTGCAGTGTTTCTGGTCCTTTATAAAGTGCTTCCAAACCGAAAGGCAACCTTTAAAAGCCAGCTTCCGGGTGCATTTATGATCGCAGTGGCATGGATGATATTTTCCTATGGATTTTCCCTGTATTTTGAATTTTTTCCGAATTTTGGAAATATGTACGGAAGTCTGACTGCGCTGATCATGGTAATGCTGTGGCTGTATGTGTGTATGAACCTGCTTCTTTACGGGGCGGAGATCAATGCCTACTTCGAAAATGAATTCCGAAAGGCCCAGAGATCTGTAAAAACACTTCTTTCCAAGAAAGAAAATGAAAAAAACAGTTCCAAAGAATCCTGACTTTGCGCTTGACAGAAGGCAGACCTTGTGGCATAGTATTAAAAGACAGAAAAGCTGTGAAGGTGTTTATAGAGGATCATTTTCTCACAGAGAAGGGAAGTCACCGGCTGTAAGCTTCCCCGGGTTCAGATGGTTCTTGAATTTCCCACCGGAGCTTCCTCTCTGAAGTAACAGTAGGAGATGACGTAAGCTGCGCGTTAAGCAGATAAGAGGTGCCCGTGATCTTTTCATGGGAAACTGGGTGGTACCGCGGATATTCCGTCCCTTTTATAAGGGACGGTTTTTTTATTGCCCATATCTGGAACTTCGGGGTGGGCGGCGGATCATTTGATCATTTTAATTAAAGGAGAAATAGACCATGGATATGAAAGAAAGACTTCAGGAACTGGCTGAAAATGCCAGAAAACGGATCGAGGAATCCGAGGGCCTGGATAAGCTGAATGATGTGCGTGTTGCATATCTTGGAAAAAAAGGTGAGCTTACTGCAATCTTAAAAGGTATGAAGGATGTTGCTCCGGAAGAGCGTCCGAAGGTTGGACAGCTTGTCAATGAGACAAGAGCTAAGATCGAAGAACTTCTGGAAGCCTCCAAAAAGGATTTCGAGGAGAAGGTCCGTGAGGAAAAAATGAAGGCAGAAGTGATCGATGTAACACTTCCTGCAAAGAAAGCGAAGATCGGTCATCGCCATCCGAATACTATCGCTCTGGAAGAAGTTGAGCGTATTTTCATCGGAATGGGCTATGAGGTTGTGGAAGGTCCGGAGGTTGAGTATGCGGACTACAACTTTACAAAGCTGAATATTCCGGAGAATCATCCGGCAAGAGATGAGCAGGATACATTCTTTATCAATGATTCCATTCTGCTCCGTTCCCAGACATCACCGGTGCAGGCACGTGAGATGGAAAAAGGCAAGCTTCCGATCCGTATGATCGCACCTGGCCGTGTATTCCGTTCTGACGAGGTAGATGCAACACATTCACCTTCCTTCCATCAGATCGAGGGCCTTGTTATTGATAAGAATGTTACGTTTGCAGATCTTAAGGGAACCCTTCAGGAGTTTGCAAAAGAGCTGTTCGGACCGGAGACAAAAACCAAATTCCGTCCGCATCATTTCCCGTTCACAGAGCCGAGCGCTGAGGTTGATGTTTCCTGCTTCAAATGCGGCGGAAAAGGCTGCCGTTTCTGTAAAGGTTCCGGCTGGATCGAAATCCTTGGCTGTGGTATGGTTCATCCGAATGTTCTCCGTATGTGCGGGATTGATCCGGATGAGTATACAGGATTTGCCTTTGGTGTAGGTCTGGAGCGTATCGCACTTCTGAAATATGAGATCGATGATATGCGTCTTCTCTATGAGAACGACAGCAGATTCCTGAAACAGTTCTAAAACAGTGAACACGGATCATGAGTATCCGTCTGACAGTAAATATAGAAAAAAGAAGGGACAACCAAAATGAATACTTCATTATCTTGGATTAAAACATATGTGCCGGATCTGGATGTAACGGCACAGGAATATACAGATGCCATGACCTTAACAGGCACAAAGGTAGAGGGCTTTACAGAGCTGGATGCAGATCTCGATAAGATCGTGATCGGCCAGATCGATAAGATCGAGAAGCATCCGGATGCAGATAAGCTGATCATCTGCCAGGTAAATATCGGAACTGAGAGTGTGCAGATCGTAACAGGCGCTCCAAATGTAAAAGAAGGAGATAAAGTTCCGGTTGTTCTTGATGGCGGACGTGTTGCAGGCGGCCATGATGGAAAAATGACTCCCGGAGGGATCAAGATCAAAAAAGGCAAACTCCGTGGCGTTGAGTCCTTTGGTATGATGTGCTCTATCGAGGAACTTGGAAGCACCAGAGAAATGTATCCGGAAGCACCGGAATACGGAATCTATATTTTTCCTGAGGACGCAGTTGTGGGTGAGAGCGCTGTTAAGGCACTTGGCCTTGACGATGTGGTATTTGAGTATGAGATCACTTCCAACCGTGTAGACTGCTACGGTGTTCTTGGAATCGCAAGAGAGGCAGCAGCAACCTTCCAGAAGAAATTCTGCCCGCCGATTGTAGAGGTTAAGGAAAATGATGAGAAAGCTTCCGATTATGTAAAGGTTACTGTAGAGGATCCGGAGCTTTGCCCGCGTTACTGCGCAAGAGTTGTAAAAAATGTCAAGATCGGTCCGTCCCCGAAGTGGATGCAGAGATGTCTGGCTTCCAATGGAATCCGCCCGATCAACAACCTGGTTGATATCACAAACTATGTAATGGAAGAGTTTGGACAGCCAATGCATGCATATGATCTGGATACCATCGCAAATCAGGAGATCGTTGTACGCCGTGCAGGAAAAGATGAGAAATTCGTCACACTGGATGGCCAGGAGCGTATCATGGATGAGAACGTTCTGATGATCTGTGACGGTGAGAAGGCTGTCGGCATCGCAGGTATCATGGGTGGAGAGAATTCCATGATCACAGACGATGTAAAAACTGTTCTTTTTGAGGCGGCGTGCTTCGATGGAACCAGCATCCGTCTTTCTTCCAAGAGGATCGGACTTCGTACAGATGCATCCGGTAAATTTGAGAAGGGTCTTGACCCGAACAATGCACAGGCTGCAATTGACCGTGCATGCCAGCTGATGGAAGAGCTTGGTGCAGGTGAGGTTGTAGGCGGAATGGTTGATGTCTGCAGCGAGACAAGAGAGCCATCCAGAGTAAAATTTGAGCCTGAGAAGATCAACAAGCTTCTTGGAACCAGCCTTACAAAAGAAGAGATGATCGATTATCTTGGACGTGTAGAACTGGCTTATGATGAAAAAACAGACGAGATCGTTGCACCGACATTCCGTCAGGATATCCACTGTAATGCAGATGTTGCAGAGGAGGTTGCAAGATTCTATGGCTATGATAAGATCCCGATGACACTTCCTACAGGAGAGGCTACTACAGGTAAGTTGCCATTTAAGCTTCGTATCCAGGAGGTTGCAAGAGATATCGCAGAATACTGCGGATTCTCAGAGGGAATGTCCTATTCTTTCGAAAGCCCGAAGGTATTTGACAAGCTTTGTATTCCTGAGGACAGTGATCTTCGTAAAGTCATCACCATCAGCAATCCTCTTGGAGAGGACTACAGTATTATGCGTACAAGCACACTGAACGGTATGCTGGCATCCCTTTCCACAAACTATAACAGACGTAATAAAGATGTTCGTCTTTACGAGCTTGGAAATATCTATCTTCCGAAGTCCCTTCCGGTTACAGAGCTTCCGGATGAGCGTACCATGTTTACACTTGGAATGTACGGAAAAGGCGATTTCTTTGATATGAAGGGTGTATGCGAGGAGTTCTTCGAGAAGATCGGAATGAAGAAAAAGGTTACCTACGATCCAAACAGCGGAAAACCATTCCTTCATCCGGGAAGACAGGCTAACATGATCTATGAGGGTAAGGTAGTTGGATATTTAGGGGAGGTTCATCCGGCTGTTGCAGATAATTACTCTATCGGAGAAAAAGCATATATCGCAGTGATCGACATTCTGGATGTTCTGGAATTTGCTGGTTTCAACCACAAATATACAGGAATTGCCAAATATCCGGCTGTAACTCGTGACCTGAGCCTTGTAGTTCCCCATGCAGTTCTCGCAGGACAGATCGAGGAGATTTTTGATCAGAGAGGCGGAAATATTCTTGAGAGTTATCAGCTGTTCGATATCTACGAGGGCGCACAGATTGAGAAAGGTTTCAAATCCATGGCTTATTCTCTGGTATTCCGTGCCCATGACAAGACTCTTGGTGAAAACGAGATCTCCGCAGCAATGAAAAAGATCATGAATGGTCTTAACGGACTTGGAATCGAGCTGAGAAGCTGATGCTGATCTACATTGTAAGACATGGCCTGACTGAGTGGAATAAATTAAAAAAGCTTCAGGGTGCAGCGGATGTACCTCTTGCGAAGCAAGGGATCCTTCTTGCGGAAAAAACCGGAGAAGCTCTCCGTAATGTGAGGTTTGATATCTGTTTTACAAGTCCGCTCTCAAGGGCAAAACAGACAGCAGAATGTGTTCTGGGGAAACGTGACGTTCCGATCATACCGGATAAGCGGATCCAGGAGATCGATTTTGGCGTGCTGGAGGGTGATCAGGTAAGAGATGCAGATGGCAATTATATCGATCCGCAGATCGAGACTTTTTTCCGTGATCCGGTAAATTTTAAACGACCGGAAAAGGGCGAGGATATTTTTGATGTGATCGCCAGGACAAAGGATTTCTGGGATGAAAAAACATCAGATCCGACTCTTGCGGATAAAACAATTCTTGTTGCCTCTCATGGATGTGCAGTCCGTGCTCTTCTTCAGAATGTAGATCCTGATCCGGAGAATTTCTGGAGAGGCTCCGTTCCGCCAAACTGCTGTGTTAATCTTGTGGAAGTAAAGAATGGAAAGACAACGCTTCTGGAAGAAGATAGAGTTTATGCATAGAAAATAATGAGAAACGCAGAATAACTGTAATGGCTGTTCTGCGTTTCTTTTTTGCTTGTTTTTATTGGTGGAATTTCACAGGTTATGATTGACTAATTGAGATAAAATGAGATAAAATATATAAAAGCAATGAATGATTCAGAAAAATAAAAGTTAAACTTTACTAATTGTATAAAGATGCAGAATTGTGTTGGAATTATATGAAATCATTTAACCAAGTGCGGATTGCGAATATCCGCCTGCGGATAGAGGATAATTACTGATAGTGATGTGATATATGGAATGGGGTGAGTATATGCAGTCATTAAATGAGACAAAAGCAGGGGAAAGCTACACGATCAAGTGGATGACCGGAATGCCGGAGACTATGGAACAGATCAGGCAATATGATGTCAGTGAAGGAAAGACCGTACAGATCATAAGCAGGATACTTGGCGGAGTGATCGTAGGTGTTTGCGGACGCAGGATCCTGATCAGCGATGATGCAGCCTGCCGTATAAAAGTATAAATAAAAGTATAAAATAGAAAAAAGACGAAAGGACAATTCTTTTGGCGAAGGAATTGTCCTTTCTGGTTGTTTTAGGGAAGATGTTATGATAGTATGGGAACAAAAGAGTAACTTTTTTCAAAAATAAAGACAGGGGAGGCATATTATGGGAAAAAAGTTTATGAATACAGTGCTGTTTCTGGCAGTAACAGTGGCCGCGGCAACCCTGACTGCTTATGTTGGAAAAGGCTCCGGGAATGTGTTGCTTTATAATTTTACATTTCTGGGACTTATGCTGATCATATACGCAGTGGGGCTTTTTGCAGGTTTATATCGGATGGATAACCTGTCAAGAGCACTGAAGCATGGCGCTGGTGAGATCACAGAAGTGTTTCAGCTTCCGGGAAGAGCCAGAAAAGAAGAGATTGGGCAGCTGCGAGGGATTTTCGGTGACCGCTATCTCGACAAAAAGATGGATGATTTTGTTGACAGCATCAGCAGAACGGAAGAAGGGATCGCTGAAGTAGAGGATTTTGTGAATATTGAGGATGTAGATGTACATATCCACAAGAGACTCCTTGAGATGGCTCCGGACATTTTTACAAGCCTTGGTATCCTTGGAACATTTATCGGTCTTGTGTGGGGACTTAAGAATTTCCAGCCCACAGATTATGAAGTGATGACAAGCTCGGTATCCGCTCTTGTAGATGGCATCAAAGTTGCGTTTCTGACTTCCATTTATGGAGTTGCACTTTCTGTTGTGTACACATTTGGGATGAAAAGCGGATATTCTGCGATGTCCCAGGCGATGCAGGATTTTCTGGATCGTTTTCACGCACTGGTGCTTCCTACTGCGGAGAATGAGTCCTGGAATCTCCTTGTTTCCAGCCAGAAGACGCAGACAGAAGCCATGAAACAGATGGCGGAACAGTTTTCTGTGCAGATGGCAGATAGCTTTGAGAAAGTGATCACACCTACTTTTCAGAAGATGAATGATTCTCTGGACGTTCTTACCGCATCTGTGACAAAAGGGCAGCAGGATGCGATCCGGGAGATCCTGGATACGTTTTTAAGCGAGATGCATGGTTCCTTTCAGATGCAGTTTGAAGATTTTAATGATGCTCTGGCAGAACTTAAGAAGGTGCAGAAGGAGAATACAGAATATACATCAGAATTGTACAAGACCATGAGCAGTCAGCTGAGTGAAACCTTTACGAAGCAGGAACGTGCCATGAAGGATGCCATTAAGGAAATCGATGAGATGCAGAGCAGTTATATGAAGACTGCAGATCGTATTATCCGGGATAATCAGATGATCCAGCAGCTACAGAAACAGGATTACGAAAAGCTTGCCCGGCATATGCATGAAAATGAAAAAGAATCCGCAGATCTCTGGAAAACCTGCAATGCATCTATGCGCCAGTATGTGGACAGTGCTGCAGAAGGGATGAAAGCAGTTGCGGATTCCAATAGGATCAGCGAGGAGCTTCTTCGTGAAGATAAGAAGATGATCGAAGATTTTGAAGCCAGAGTGAAAGAATTTACTGAGAGCCAGAAGATGGTCAATAGTGTTCTGGATGAGGTACGCAGGCTTCTTTCTGAGATCAAGACGGCAAAAAATAACCGTGATATCCATCTGATCGCCGGACAGCCCTGGGGTTATGGAAGCAATGCCGGTATCCAGGAACTTAAGGATAAGCTGACGGGTCTGGAGGATCTTCTGGAAGGACAGGGCGCAAGACAGGAAGCGCTGCTGGATGAGATCGAGCGCAGTATCCGTGAGGCAACGAAGGCAGCACAGAAAAGCCGTTTTGGTTTATTTAAATAAGAGAGGAATTGTCAATGCGCAAAAAAAGAAAGCCGGAGGAGCATGGGTTTAATGTCTGGCGTTCTTATTCGGATATGATGGCAGGAGTTTTGCTGCTTTTTGTTCTGATCATGTGTGTGACACTTTTTCAGGCACAGAAGAGCTATCAGGACAGTCTGAAGGAACGGGATGAAAAAATCGCTCTTCAGGAAAAATATACAGAAGAGCTTCTGGAAAAACAGAATGCGCTGGATGAGCAGGCAGGGACATTAAAAAGCCAGGATGAGCAGCTCAAGTCCAAGGACAAGCAGATCAAATCTCAGGATGAAGAACTGTCTTCTCTGGCGGAGAAGCTTGCCAGACAGCAGGAAACGCTTGAGGCGCAGCAGAAAAAGCTGGCCTCTCAGAAAAAGAAGCTTTCCAGCCAGCAGGATACATTGAAAGAGCAGCAGTCTGCGCTGGATGAAAAAACAGAGCTTCTGGAAGAGCAACAGGAGAAGATTGACAAGATCATCGGCGTGAAAGCTGAGGTTGTGGAAGCTTTGCAGAAGGAATTTGAAAAAAAGAACCTCAATGTGGATATTGATCCACAGACAGGTGCGCTGACGCTGAATGCCAATGTTATGTTTGATTATGATCAGGCAGAGCTTACCGATTCCGGTAAGATGACATTGTCTATGGTGCTGCCGACATATTGTAAGGTGTTGCTGGATGATTCCTACAAGAAATATCTTGGCGAGATCATTATTGATGGTTATACGGATACAGACGGAGATTACAGTTATAACCTGGAGCTGTCACAGAAGAGGTCTCTGGCGGTAGCGCAGTATCTTTTGGATATTAAGAGTGATTTTCTGAAGGATTCACAGGTTCAGGAACTGAAGGATTGTCTGACAGTGAATGGGCATTCCATGTCAGATCCGGTTCTGGATGCAGATGGAAATGTAGATAAGGATGCGTCCAGACGTGTAGAGGTAAAATTCCGTTTGAAGGATGAAGAGATGATCCAGGAACTGAATAAGATCATGCAGGGAGATTCTGCAGAGTCCGACAGTACTGCTCAGAAAAAAGAAAAGAATCAGAAAGAAAATCAGGATAATAAGCAGTAATAAAATATGGCTGCTTTATATTTTTTAAGGAGGATTGGGTATGAAAAGAAAACTGGCATTGATGCTGACAATGACGCTTCTGGCTGGCAGCCTGGATTCGGGAATGCTGGTCAGTGCAGCTGATTTTTCAGCAGAAGAGAGTGTGGAACAGGCAGTGGAAGAGGAGCTTTTTCCGGCTGTACATCCCTTTCTTCCATCCACATTCTGGATAATGGGGTGGTGGTAGAAGCAGGTGCATTTAAGCAATGTACAAGTCTTACCCGTATCCATATTCCTGCATCAATGGTTACACATGGTTATGTGGGTGAGAGTCCGGCGTATCCGGGAATTTTTGCGGCTGACGACGGTCACCTTTGTGAAAGGGATCGCAAAGATCGCCAAGTACAGAACTCGCCTTCGGCTCAGAAAGCAGGCCCTGCCGCAATAACGCCGTCTCCCGCAGCCCAAGTAGTAATCACCCCTCCTCCGCAGCAGCCCGGCTCAGCGTACCACCATAAATATCGAAGAATACAGGGTGCAGATCGGCACAGCGTACCACTATAAGTACCGAAGAATCCCAGAACCAGATCGCAGATCGGCACAGCGTACCGCCATAAATATCGAAGAATCCAGGAACCAGATCAGCACAACGTTCCACATCCAATACCGAAGCATACAGACAAAAGTCAACACCGTATCACACACCACAACCCAAGAACTCCTAAAAAAAAGCCCGAGGGGTGTGCAGAGGGGCCGTGGCTTTACGGCCCCTTTGCGGTTTTCCACAGCTTCCCAAAGCAAAAAAAACAGGCCCTCTGCCAAGAAACCAAAACTAAAACCAAAAACCAACCACACAATAAACAAAGAAAAAGAAAATCACAAAGAAAAATAAAGAAAAAGAATAAGAGAAAAAATAAAGGAGAAAAAGCATGAAAAATCTGGAACAGTTTTTCGACATCATAGTAGTAGGCGCCGGCCACGCAGGCTGCGAAGCATCACTGGCATGCGCCCGCTTAGGGCTCAACACAGTCATGTTCACAGTCAGCGTAGACAGCATCGCCCTTATGCCCTGCAACCCCAATGTAGGCGGCAGCTCCAAAGGGCATCTCGTCCGTGAGCTGGATGCTCTCGGTGGGGAAATGGGTAAAAACATAGACAAAACCTTCATCCAGTCCAAAATGCTCAACCAGTCCAAAGGCCCTGCAGTCCATTCCCTTCGTGCACAGGCCGATAAACAGGCCTACAGCACAGAAATGAGAAAGACACTGGAAAATACAGAGAACTTAACCATCCGCCAGGGTGAAGTGACCGAGCTTCTGGTAGAAGACGGGCACATCACCGGTGTAAAAACCTTCTCAGGAGCCACCTACCACGCAAAAGCTGTAGTCCTCTGTACAGGAACCTACCTCAAGGCCCGCTGCATTTACGGCGACGTCAGCAACTATACAGGACCAAACGGCCTTCAGGCAGCCAATTACCTTACGGATTCCCTGAAAAAGCTGGGGATCGAAATGTTCCGCTTCAAAACAGGAACTCCGGCCAGAATCGCCGGAAACACCATTGATTATTCTAAGATGGAAGAGCAGTTCGGAGATGAAAGAGTCGTACCGTTCTCTTTTTCCACAGACCCGGAAGCTGTACAGATCGAGCAGAAATCCTGCTGGCTGACCTATACAAACGAAAAAACACACGAGATCATCCGTGCAAATCTGGACAGATCCCCCCTTTATTCCGGAATGATCGAAGGAACCGGACCACGTTACTGTCCGTCCATTGAGGATAAAGTAGTCCGTTTTGCAGACAAAAAACGCCATCAGGTATTTATTGAACCGGAAGGTCTTTACACAAATGAAATGTATATCGGCGGAATGTCCAGCTCCCTGCCGGAGGATGTTCAGTACGAGATGTACCATTCCGTACCGGGTCTGGAGAACGCCAGGATTGTAAAAAATGCTTACGCTATTGAGTATGACTGCATCAATCCGCGCCAGCTCTATCCCACACTGGAATTCAAAAAGATCAAGGGCCTTTTCAGCGGCGGACAGTTTAACGGAAGCTCCGGATATGAGGAAGCAGCCGCTCAGGGCCTCATAGCGGGAATTAATGCAGCTATGGAGGTAAAAGGCCGGGAACAGCTGATTTTGGACCGCTCAGAGGCATATATTGGCGTTCTCATCGATGATCTGGTAACAAAGGAGAACCATGAGCCGTACCGAATGATGACAAGCCGTGCTGAGTACCGTCTGCTCCTCCGCCAGGACAACGCAGATCTTCGTCTTCGCAAAAAAGGCTGGGAGGTCGGCCTGATCGATGATGAGACATACCATAAATTACAGGAAAAAGAGCGCCGGATCCAGGAAGAGATCGAGAGAGTGGAACATGCAACCGTAGGTGGTTCTGCAGAGGTACAGAGCCTTCTGGAATCTCTGAACAGTACCCTTCTGAAATCCGGAACCACCATTGCAGAGCTGATCCGTCGGCCGGAGCTTAACTATAAGGTGCTTGCACCCATCGATAAAGAAAGACCGGAGCTTCCGGAAGATGTATGTGAGCAGGTAGAGATCAACATCAAATATGATGGCTACATCCGCCGCCAGATGAAGCAGGTAGAGCAGTTTAAGAAACTGGAGCAGAAAAAGCTTCCGGAAGACATTGATTACGAAGATGTAGGAAGCCTCCGCATTGAGGCACGCCAGAAGCTGGAAGCCTACAGACCGGTGTCCATCGGTCAGGCGTCCCGTATCTCCGGTGTATCCCCGGCTGACATTTCCGTGCTTCTTGTATATCTGGAAAGCAGATCCGGACATAAACACGGATAATACAAAGAATAACAATAAAACACAGAAAATAAGAGAGGAAGCTGCATGTACAATTTAGAAATCCTGGAAAAAGGCTGCGAGGAGCTTGGGATCACACTCAGTGACACGCAGAAAAACCAGTTTATCCGATTCTACGAATATCTTGTAGAAAAAAACAAAGTCATGAACCTCACCGGTATCACAGAATTTGACGAGGTTCTCGTGAAACATTTCCTGGACAGCCTCTGCTGCGTCAAGGCTGTAGATATGGGTGAGATAAAAACCGTTATGGACATCGGAACCGGCGCTGGATTCCCGGGTGTTCCCCTGAAGATTGCCTTCCCGGAGGTGGAAGCCTGCCTTCTGGACTCACTCAATAAAAGAGTAAAATTCCTGGAAGAAACCTTTGCGCTCCTGGGGCTGGAGGGGATTTCCGCCATTCACGGAAGAGCTGAAGAATATGCAAAAAACAAAGCCTACAGAGAAAAATATGATCTCTGCGTATCCAGAGCAGTATCCGGACTTGCAACCCTGTCTGAATACTGTCTCCCGTATGTAAAGGTCGGAGGGCTTTTTGTCTCCTATAAATCCGGTTCTGTAAAGGAAGAAGCAGAAGCAGCAGAGAAAGCAGTAAAAATCCTTGGTGGAAAGATCAGGGATATTCAGTACTTTGACCTTCCAGGCTCCGAGATCGGCCGCTCCCTGGTCATTATCGAGAAGGTAAAGAACACCCCGGGCAAATATCCGAGAAAAGCCGGAACGCCGCTCAGAGAGCCACTGGCATAAGATACCTCCTGTCGAACAAAGGCAAAATCTGTCCGACAGGAGATTTTTTTGTCCGGGAGTTTCACAAAATTATCACAAATTTATCCTACTTTTATCACAAATTACTTTTACACTATAATCCGATAGAGATGCCCCTGGATTCCCCCATTCTCTGTTTCATCCAGGGGCATTTTCTATTGGTGTTGAAAAGACGCCAGAGTCAAGGGCTTCAGTTTTAGGACCTTTTGCCTCTGGCATCTTATAAAATGGGAAATCGATAATTAAAAAAAGTATTTCCCTGAGAATAAAAGGAGGAGAGTAAAGTGATCGAAGTAAGTAATCTGGTCAAAAAGTATGGCGATCATACTGCAGTTGACCATCTTTCCTTTCAGATCGAAAAGGGGAAAATTTACGGATTCCTGGGCCCCAACGGTGCAGGAAAATCAACAACTATGAACATGATCACAGGATACATTGCTTCCACAGAAGGAAAAGTGATGATCGATGGTCATGATATTCTGGAGGAACCGGAGGCAGCCAAGAAATGTATCGGCTATCTGCCGGAAATGCCGCCGCTCTATTTTGATATGACTGTTCTTGAGTACATGAAATTTGCGGCTGATCTGAAAAAAATCCCAAGAAACCAAAAAGACAAGCAGATAAAAGAAGTCATGGATATGGTAAAGATCACAGACATGAAAGACCGTCTGATCAAAAACCTTTCCAAAGGTTATCGCCAGAGAGTGGGTCTTGCACAGGCGATTCTGGGATATCCTGAAGTGATCATCCTGGATGAGCCGACAGTAGGACTTGACCCGAAGCAGATCATCGAGATCCGTGACCTGATCAAAGGCCTGAAGCAGAAGCACACGGTTATCCTAAGCTCCCATATCCTTTCCGAGGTAAGAGCAGTGTGTGATTATGTTCTGATCATTTCCCATGGAAAGCTGGTAGCCAGTGATACACCGGATAATCTGGAACGTCTGGCAGCAGGCTCCAACAGCCTCCTTATGAAGGTAAAAGGCGAGAAAGACACGATTCGAAAAGCTCTGGAAACGATCGAAGGCGTAACCGGAGTGGAAATGTCCTATGACAGCGATGAAAAATTGTGGAAAACAAAACTTTCCATTCAGGAAAATGTGGATATCCGTGAAAAAGTCTTCTACGCTATGGCAAAAGCGAACTGTCCGATCTACGAGATGCAGGTTAAGAGAGTTTCCCTTGAGGATGTATTCCTTGAGCTTACCGAAGGAGAGAAAAAATCCGCCGGAAAACCGGAAAGCTCACAGTGGAAACCGGTAGAAGACAGATCATCGGAAGAAGAAAAAACTCAGGAAGAAAAAAACGGGGAACCAGAGAAGGCTTCTGATGAGAAAGAGGGGGATCAGTCATGACAGCGATTTTTAAAAGAGAACTGAAAAGCTATCTGACCTCCATGGTTGGATATCTCTTCATATTTTTTGTCCTGGTGCTGACCGGAATTTATTTTTCCGCATATCAGCTTTCAGGCGGCTATTCAAAATTTGAAACTACCTTAAGCGCACTGACCTTTGTGTTCCTGATCGGTGTGCCGATCCTTTCCATGCGTGTACTTGCAGAAGAGCGCAAGCAGAAAACGGATCAGCTTCTTCTGACCGCACCGGTATCTGTATGGGATATCGTATTTGGAAAATATCTTGCACTGGTAGCTGTGTTTGCCATTCCGGTCGTGATCATGTGCGTTTATCCTCTGATCATGAGCAAGTTCGGAACGATTTCCTATGCTTCCGCATACACCGGGATCCTGGGATTTTTCCTTCTGGGATGCGCGAATCTGGCGATCGGTGTATTTATGTCAGCACTTACAGAAAGCCAGGTAATTGCAGCCGTACTTACGTTTGTATTCCTGTTCGCCTTCTATATGATGAACGGAATTTCCTCATTCTTTTCACAGACCTCCATGTCAACCGCAGTGGCATTCGGACTTCTGATCGTGGCGATCGCTATCATCATTTATACCATGATCAAAAATGTCCTGATCTCTGTAGTGATCGGAGCTGTGGGAGAGATTGCCCTTGTGATCGTATACGTTGTAAAATCCAGTATTTTCCAGGGTGGTATCCAGAAGGTACTGAACGTATTTAACCTGAGCGGACATTATGATAATTTTACAAAAGGCGTGTTTGACGTGACAGGAATCGTTTATTTTATTTCTGTTATTGCGATCTGCCTGTTCCTTACCATGCAGTCCATTCAGAAGAGACGCTGGAACTAGGGGGTGAAGGGAAATGAAATTCAGTGAGAAATTTAAGAAAAATAAAGGCGAGGCAGCCGTACCGGAGACAGCACAGGACTCCGGCAAAAAGAAACATAAACCGGATCCGAAAAAGCTGGTAGGCACCATCAGCAAAAAACATATCAAAAATGGTTCCTACAGCATGGCTATGGCAGCTGTCTTTATCGTGATCGTGGTTGTGATCAATATGATCGTCGGGGCGATCCCATCCAAATATTCACAGCTGGATGTAAGCTCATCCAAGCTTTACACCATCGGTGATGAAACAAAGAAGGTACTGAAGGCACTGGATAAGGATGTTACCATTTATCAGATCGCGGCAAGCGGTTCTGAGGACGACACGATCTCCAATCTGCTTTCACGTTATAAAGATGAGTCCAAGCATATTAAAGTTGAGGTGAAAGACCCTGTTGTAAATCCGAAATTTGCATCGGAATATACAACCGATGATCTTGCATCAAACAGCCTGATCGTAGTCTGCGGCGACAGAAACAAGGTTATCAATTACAACGATATGTATTCCTCTTCGGTAGACTATAATACCTGGCAGCAGACTACTACCGGATTTGATGGAGAAGGACAGATCACAAGTGCGATCGGCTATGTGACATCCGAGGATCTTCCGATCATGTACACCTTATCCGGACACGGAGAAAAAGATCTGGATTCCAGCTTTAAAGAAGATATCCAGAAAGCAAACATTGATATCAAGGAGCTGAACCTTCTCACAGAGGGAAAGGTTCCGGATGATGCAGACTGCCTGATGATCGTATCTCCGACCAGCGATATTTCCGAGGAAGAAAAAACAGAACTCCTGGATTATCTGGAGGCAGGCGGAAAAGCTATGATCTTCTCGGATTATACACAGGATGATCTGCCGAACTTTGATGCGGTTCTTGAAAACTATGGTGTAAAGTGTGCAGAGGGAATCGTATTTGAGGGTGATAATCAGCATTATGGAATGCAAATGCCATATTATCTTGTACCAACAGTCAACAGCACAGATGCAAGCTCTGAGACAGCTTCTGCAGGCTCCTATGTACTGGCACCGTATGCGCAGGGCATTCAGAAAACAGATGATGTAAGAGATACCGTAACCATCGACAGTATCCTGACAACCTCTGACAAGGCTTACTCCAAAGCAAATATGCAGAGCAGCAATATCGAAAAGGAAGACGGAGATGTAGACGGACCGTTTGATCTTGGTGTTGCCATCACTGAGAAACTGGATGATGATAAGGAAACACAGATCGTTTACTACTCCACAGCAAATCTGATGGAGAGCCAGATAAACCAGATGGTATCCGGCGGAAATGAAAAGCTCCTTCTGGAGTCCTTAAACTGGATGACCAGCACAGACGACAGTAATTCCGTTTCTATTCCATCCAAGAGCCTTGAGTCCACAAGCCTGACAGTAACCGATTATGATGCAGCCTTCTGGAAGATCTGTACCATTGGTCTGATCCCGGGAGTGTTCCTTGTTGCAGGATTCCTGATCTGGCTTAAGAGGAGAAAAGCATAATGAAAAAATCAACCAAACTTGTTTCAGCAGTTGTTGTTCTGGCAGTTCTCGGCGGCGTTTATATGGGACTGAACACCTACGTATCCAAAGAAGAAAAGACAAAGAGCAGCAGCGAAGAGGAAAGCAAAACAGAAGTGTTTTCCGTGAAAACGGATGACATTAAATCCCTGGAATTTATCGTAGACAAGAAGGAAGTGACCTTTGAGAAAAAAGATGATTCCTGGGTGAAAAAGGATGAGACTGCTTTTCCTGTAAATCAGACAACTCTGGATTCCGCAGCTTCCGCCATCGAAACGGTGGAAGCGGATAGAGTCCTGGAGGATGTGGAGGATCTTACGGAATACGGGCTGGATTCTCCATCTAACACAGTAACCGTTGATACCGCTGATGGGACAACGAAGCTCAACATCGGAGATGAGAATACGTCTACGAATCAGTATTACATTTCCAAGGATGATGATGACAGCACGGTATATGTAGTGGCAGCGGACACTGTGTCTCCGTTTATGAATTCCCTTTACGATTATGCACAGGGAGAAGATTTCCCGACAATTGATTCTTCCACAGTGAAAAAGGTCCAGGTCAGTGAGAATAAAGATTCCTATGTCCTGGAAGAAAATTCCGACGGAGCTACCTGGAATGTTTCCGGTGACGGAAGCAGCGATAAAGAGTCTGCCGATACAACGGCAGCAGGAAACGTAACCTCCGGACTTGGAAGCTTTGCATTTGACCAGTTTGTAAACTACAATGCAGAGGATCTTTCCCAGTATGGCCTTGATAAGCCCTATGCGACGATTACAGTGGATTATCAGGAAGAGGTGAAGGATGACAGCACAGACAGTACAGAATCCGGAGAAAACGATTCTACGGCCTCTGAGAGCGATTCTGAGAGCGGCGACAGCGCTGACACGGACAGCAGCTCAGAAGATGCAGACAGCAAGACAACCACAGTAGATAAACAGCTTGTCATTTATGTTGGTGATGAGGCAGGAGATGGCAGCAGATATGTAACGGTAGATAACAAACAGATCTATACAATGTCAACGGATACACTGAGTGCAGTTATTGACAAGACGCCGTCAGATCTCTGGTCACTGATCGTCAATTATCTGTCTGTAAAAAATCTGGATCAGCTCCAGGTTACTTACGGTGAAACAACAAGTACTGTAAATGTTTCACGTGAAACATCCACAGATGATGACGGAAACGAAAAAGAAACAACAACCTATCAGCTGGATGGTAAGGAAATAGAAAGTACAACCTTTACCACCTTCTACAACAAGCTGATAAACATGGCAGGACAGAAGAGACTGACAGACGCTTATACACCGGCTGCAGATCCGGAGATGACCGCTGTATTCACAGACTCTGACAAGAACCAGACAACCGTTACCTTCTACACATATGACACAAACTATTATGCAGCTGTCGTTGGAGACAAGGTATTTCTTGTAAACAAAATGACAGTAAAAGAAATGTTCAATGCATATGAAACCATGGTAAACGGTGAAACAGAGACAGAAGCCACAGCAACACCAACAGCTGAGGCGGAAAAATAAAATATTAAGAAAATAAATAAAAACACCTCGGAGATCCGTAAATAATAAGGTGATCTCCGAATATCCGCTTGATGATCAGATATTCGGAGACACCACACAGATCAGGATTTTCCGGGGTGTTTTTATGTTGCTGTTATTTTACGGTCCTTACAGATGAATACGGTCCGTATATTTTTTTACCGTTTGTGATGCGGTATGCACGGATACGGTATTTGGTTGCGGTGCCTGGCTTTTTATCGGTGTAGGTTGTATTTTTTGTATTGCCGATAGCTTTCCAGGTTTTACCTTGAAGACGATAAATGGTGTAGCATAGGTGATGATTCCGTCTGTTTTTGCGGTCAGTGGATTAGATGCATACCAGGTTGCTTTTCCATTGAAAACCGCAGGCTTGCAGTCAGAAAGAGCTCCGGTTTGTGAGCAGATCTGAGAAGTCATATTGCCGCTTCTTCTGAATCTGACAGGAGTGTTTCTGAACTGAAATCTGCTGCATAGATCAGGCACGGTGTACTGGCAAGCTTGATTTTCTATAACTGCTATAATTATAGCGTGGAGAATTGACGAGGACAACATAAAAAAACTGTACAGAAGCTCATCTGAGCAACTGTACAGTTTTAATTTTTCTATATCTAACAGAAGGTTCGGGGGAGCTTCTGTCAGTAACTAAGTATTATGCAAGGCCTCTTTCTTCCAGCCAGTCAAAGAGAACAACTTTTTCTGCTTTCTTTCTCTTGGTCATGTGATTGAACTGAAGGATCGTCAGGATCGTGAAGATCACTAACAGTGCAACCATTACAATAATGGAAGTGGTAATGCTCCGGCCGCCGCTGATCGTTGCACGGAATGCGTTGACCGTATAAGTAAACGGAACGTATGCATGGATCTTTGCAACGAATGAAGGTGAAACCTCAACCGGATAAGTTCCGGCAGATCCTGCAAGCTGAACGACCATGAATACCAGCATCAGGAAGCTTCCTACTTTACCAAGAGTAATGTTGAAGAAGTACATGATAGAGGTAAAGGTCATTGATGTCAGGCAGGCGAAGAGTACGGTTTTGCCCATCTCTGCAGGTGTGAATCCGTTAAATGCACGTAACAGCAGGATCAGGCAGATTCCCTGAAGGATCGCTACCGGATAAAGGACGGAAGCTTTGCTTGCCCACCATGCGAAACCGGATTTCAGTTTGCCCTTATACTGAGCCAGAGGATACATCAGGCAGAATGCCAGTGCGCCGACCCAGAGGCCTACAGACATCATGTAAGGTGCCATTGCGTGTCCGTTATTCGGGACATCGGTAAGTTTTGTTTCATCGTTTACAACAGGAGTTGCGAACATTTTGATCGTTTCATTACTTGCTGAATTGTCTTTTACAGTGGTAGCTCCATCGCTGAGGCTTGTGGTCAGTGTCTTGGAACCGTCTTTCAGTTCTTTCATACCGTTTCCAAGCTTCTTGGAGCCATCATACAGCTGAGAGGAACCGCTCTGGATCTGGGCAGCGCCATCTGCAAGCTGTTTTGCACCATTGTTAAGTGTGCTGTTGTTGCTTACAAGCTTCTCGGTACCGCTGAGAAGTGTTGAGGTACCGTTTGCTAATGTCTTAGTACCGTTTGCAAGAGTAGTAGCACCGCTGGAAAGGGTCTTGGCTCCTGTTGAGAGCTTTTTGGTACCGTCGGTAAGAGCGGAGCTGTTTTCGGAAAGCTTAGCAACACCATCGGTGTAGGTTGTGATTCCATCTGTCAGTGTTCCGGAACCATTGGCTAATGCTTTTGTTCCATCTGCAAGAGTAGCAGCACCGCTGGAAAGAGCCTTGGCTCCTGTTGCCAGTTTCTTGGTGCCGTCTGTAAGAGCAGCACTGTTTTCGGAAAGCTTTGCAATACCATCGGTGTAAGTTGTGATTCCATCTGTCAGTGCCTTAGAACCATCTGCCAGCTGACCTGCACCGGATTTGATATCCGGAAGTGCGCCAGTGATCTGTTTGCCGGCTGTTTTCAGATTCTTTGCACCATCGTTGAGCTGCTTATCATAAGATGTCAGTTGGTCAAATCCATCGTTCAGAGCTTTGATTCCTGCTGCTGCAGCCGGGAAGGCTTCGACTGTGCCGTCTTCCAGAGACTGAAGTCCTGCGGAAACATTCTTGGTTCCTGTGTTTACAGCTTGTGCCCCTTGGTACAGCTGGGTAACACCTGCAGAAAGCTGAGCGATCAGATCTGTAGGAAGCTGACTTGTAGCTGCAGATAAATGCTCTGCACCTGCGCTCATGGTTGTTGCACCTGCACTCATCTGGTTTGCACCATCTGTCATGGTTGTGGCACCCTCAGAAAGTGTGCCGGCACCCTGAGTCAGTCCTCCGGAGATCTGAGTCAGTCCGGAAGCTGCTTCGTTAAGCTTGGAAGCAACAGCATTCAGATTTTCCTGAGTAGAAGAGAGCTGACCGGATACACCAGCTGCAAGCTGTGAAACCTGATCAGAATAGCTGCTCATGTAAGAACCGTCCACGCCAGTCATTCCACCGGCTACGCTGTTTAAAGCGTTGATCACATCATTCAGAGCTGCTGCGGAAATGGTTCCGTCCTCAGAAGCGGTTGCCTGAATCGCCTGAAGCTGTGCTGCTAAATCGGTCATTGTCTGTTCGGCAGTACCGATCTTGGTATTTGCATCAGTAAGTGCTTCCGTTGTCTGCTGTCCGTATCCTGTAAGGATGCTGCTGACCTGATCACCTACCTGTGAGAACTGTGTGCCTGCATTCTGGAGAGCAGGGATCAGACTGTCTGTGATACTGCTGCTGGTCTGACTTGTGATGCCTGCGGCCTGAGTGATATACCCGGCTGCGTTGTTGATTCCATCTGCGGCATTGTTCATACCAGCTGCAGCACTGTTCATACCAGCTGCGGCTGTGTCCATACCATCCTTTGCGGAAGTAAGGCCGGCTGCAAGCTTGTTGATGGATTCCTGTGTTGTTCCCTCTTTCAGAGCAGAAACCTTATCGTTCAGGGCTTTCAGTCCGTTTTCCAGCTGCTGTGTTCCGGATATCAGTGACTGTGAGTCATCGGTTCCTTTGGTAACACCGGTATTCAGCTGAGAGATACCATTGGAAACTGTTGTGAGTCCGTCTTCAAGTTTTGCAAGCTCTTTGGCACCGGCTGCGAGTTTGCCAGCACCAGCCACATAGGTGGTAGTTCCATCTGCAAGAGTGTCAGCACCAGCTACATACTGTGTTGCTCCGTCGGAAAGAGTATCAATACCTGCACTTAATGCATTTGCACCGGATTCCAGGCTGCTTGCGCCGGATTTCAGCGTATCAGAATTTTTATTAAGCTCATCCACACCAGCGGTGTACTGCTGAACACCTTTATCCAGAGTATCCACACCGGTTGTCAGCTCAGGAACCTTTTCTGTGAGGGTTGCAACGCCGCTGTTCAGCTGATCTGCACCATCGTCCAGGCTCTTTGCACCATCGTTAACCTTTGCAACACCATCGGTGTAGGTCTTAAGACCTTCGGTGAGACTGTCAGCACCGCTTACGAAAGTAAGAGTACTGGTGGAAAGCTTCTTAAGGTTTTTGGTAATTGTTTTGTTACCATCAGCTGCTGTATTCAGTCCGTCTTCGATCTTTCCGGATCCGTCTGCAGCTTCCTGCATTCCGTCACCTGCTTCTGAGATAGAATCAAAAACGGTTTCTGTATAGGTTTCCGTAACCTTGGAAGCAATGTTATCACGAAGCTTCAGCATTGCTGTTTCACTGAGCTTGGAGGCGATATAGTTGGTTCCAGGGTTTGTCTCATAGGATAGCTCCATTTGCTTTGGATCGTTGTCCATTACAGTGGCTGCGTTTGCGGAGAAATTTTCCGGAATTTTGATAACCATGTAATAGGTTCCATTGGCCAGACCGTCCTCTGCTGTCTTGCTGTCTACAATGTTAAATGCCATTGAGTCGTTGTCTTTCAGCTCATCCGTCATGTCCTTACCTATGCTCAAGGTCTTGCCATTATACTCGACAGGTTTGTCTTCGTTTACCACGGCCACTGGCAGGCTGTCTACGTTTCCGTAAGGATCCCACATGGATTTCAGAAACAGACCTGCATAGATGATCGGGATTACGATAATGGCGATTACGACGATAAGCATGAGCTTGTTACGAAGTAAGCTTTTCCATTCGTTTTTGATCATATTACCTATCCCTTTCTTATTAAATTGTATTATCAAACATAGTTGATTAATCAAACTTTATTCCAGTAATGGTGACGAGATCTATTAATCATATTAAAATCTATTAATAGCTTAATGCTCCATTATCAAACAAAGTGTTGATTTTCTTTACGTGATGTATTATACTAAACACATACCACAGATACAACCATTAAATCTTTACTGAATGTATATTAATAGACGGAAATAATGGAAGTGTCTATTACAAATAAAAAACTGCATAATAGACAAAAAGTACGTTATTTCCTTTGAATTTATGTGCAGTTGGTAATATTAAATGCAGACAGGATTCCTATGTTTCAACACAAATATGCAGCAGATATCTGGTATCGTGTAGGTCGGCGTCGTTAACAATTTTGATCTTGTCAATTCTTAACAACAGCAGATATCTGGTATCATGCAGATCGGCGTAGAGAAAGCGAATGCTTTTATTCGTTTGAAGGATGCATTATGCATTGTATGACAGTTGCAGAGTATCGTAAGTAACAGGTGATTGAGGCGGAGGAAACGTGCTTGCTTTTTTGAATTGCAGGGGGAATTAAGATGGCGGAAAAAGTTGACAGAAGAGTACGTAAGACCAAGGCACAGTTGCGAGCGGGGCTTGCCCGTCTTATGCAGAAGAAGAGTATTAAGGAAATTACGGTAAAGGAACTGGTGGAAGAAGTTGATATAAACCGCTCCACATTTTATCTTCACTATACAGATATCTATCAGATGCTGGAATCCATAGAGGCTGAATTGATGGAGGAAATCACGCATCTGGTGGCAGACTATCCTCTGGATCCTCTTAATAATAAGGAGAGCTCGTATCCTTTTATTGAGCAGATATTTACGATCCTGGATCATAATAAGGATATTTGTATCGCACTTCTTGGAAAGAATGGAGATATGGCTTTTGTGAATCGTATAGAAAAACTGATCGCAGATACAGTGCTGCATCGCTTGTCAATTCGTCTGCCGAAAGACAACCGTGATATTGAGTATGCGTATGCGTTTTGTCTGAATGGATGCGTGGGAATGATCAAGACATGGCTGTCTTCTGAGAATCAGGAGAGTACACAGCATATGGCAGAGCTGACACATAAGCTGATCGATAATACAACACACATGTATCTGGAGCAGGCACTTAGATAAGAGAAATGTCCGGATGCATGCTGTGAGTCTGGTAAAAAATAAAGAGTATTGTTTCACGTTTGTTTGAGGGAAAACTCATGTTTCACGTGAAACAGTACTCTTTTTTTATTGGCTTTTTGTTGGTTTATAGCATTTCCACAAATTACTGCATGAAGCTCAACGGCTCCGAACATAAACAATGTTCTTTTGATACGTTGATCTCCAAAATTATTATAGATAAATTTTGATGCCGGATCATAAGTTGCTTTTACAGGAAAATAGCTACCTGTTCCAGGAAATGTTCCGGATCTTCCAGATGAGGAAGATGTCTGGTTTCCGGGATCACAGCGGTTTCAATGGAAGAATTCAGCTTCTGATATTCCTCTGCGATAAGAGAGGCGGAAGCTTCTTTTTCTCCGGAAATAATATAGATGCATGCATCGGAAGATTCTACGGCATTATTAATGCTGATATTCAGGTATTTGCCAATGTAGCTGGAATACAGATATTTAGCGTTGGAACCGCCCTTGTGAGCGGATTCATAATAGGTGTCTACCAGTGTATCTGTTACATGGAAGGGATTGTAGAACAGCTTTTCCATAAACAGACTGCTGATGGATTCGCGGGAAGCTACCATATGATAGATCAGAGTTCCGAAAATCGGAAGCTCGATAAAATACTTAAAGAGCTTGTTGTCTTTGCAAGGTGCCTGCTTCAGGGAACTGAAGCTTGGTGGATTGACCAGCATGATCTTGCGGAAATGGTCGGAATTGTTACGGTAAGCCATGATCGCAAAAGAACCTGAGAAACCACTGGCAATAACATCGGTTTCCTCACGAATCACATTCTTGGCAAAATCACAGAGTAACTGAGCAAATACAAAATTGGTATAAGTAATATCCGGTTTTTCGGAACGTCCACATCCAAGAAGATCAATGGTGTAAACTGTATGTTCGGTTGCGAGCTGCTTCTCTATGGCATTCCATTCATAACCGGAAGCGCCTGGCATGATATCATGAATAAGAAGAATAGGGGTGCCATGTCCCTGTTTTGTATAAAAAATCTTTCCAAAACGCCAGTCATAGGTTTTGCTGTGTGGCTGTTCCAGCATATCTTTAAGCTGAGATGTGGCATCTATGAAACGGTTAGCAATATGAATAACACCTGCGGCAGTTCCGACTAAAGCTGCAAGAGTAAGTAGTCTGTGTCCATTTTTCTTCATTAAAAAGCCTCCTGGAATTCGTAAAAATAATCAGGACAGATGTAACGTAATTCAGGTATCTGATCTGATTTTTTCTGAATATTTCTTTGCTTTATTATACGACAGGAACGAAAAATTTACAATGCTTTTGTGGGAACCCTAACCTTGTTATTGTATGCTGACGCTACTGTCCATTCTGTTCTTGGCGATGATCGCTAAGTTGCTGTTCGTTCTGCTTTCAGTAACGCGCTTCGCAATGCAAAGAATTTATGTTGATCGCATAAATTGGTGCGGTATGGCTTCGGGCTTTCTGCGACCTTCGTTTATAAAAAAACTTACGGAATATTATCAGTGAACAGTAGCATAGCCAATATGCTTCATGATACATAGAAATCAGATTTGGAACCGAATCAAGTAAGTCCCCTGCTTTAATTGCGAAGAGCAATAAGCAGAGGGTGGGGACTTACTTGTATCAGGAGAAGGAAAAACTCCTTCTGATAAACTGCGAAGCAGTTATTTGGTTATGAGCAAGTAGCGAAGCGGATGCTGTTATTCGCTGGAATGCTTTTATACTTCAGTAAAATACCAAGTGTTTCACGTGAAACATTGGACTGGACTTGTTATCCGACGGAGCTGATGCTATACAGGATTGCCGAGGATGATGTTGATAAGGGTTTTGTTCAGCATCAGTGTGCGATTCCATGGATTGAGAATTACTCCCTCAACAGACGGCTCTTGCAATGCAGAAGCAAAAATCTTATCAATATCTGCGGTAAATGTGGACATGATCTTATCACTGCCTTTTAACTCTTCGTCAAAGCTGGTAAATGCAGCCCACCATTGCTTTCCATCGTTGGTTTTGATCGCATGAAGAGAAATTTTTCCATCACCTTTTGGAGGTTCTACAGCAATGATCAGCTGTGCCTGCTCCTGCATTCTGTGACGGATCACGGTGAGAGTATGAGCAAGCATTTCTTCGGTTGCTTCTTTTTGGAGTGCTGCAATGGCAGTTTCGATCTTTTCATTGCCATTTAAAGTCTTGTCTAATTGTTTTTTATAGAAATCGTTGCGATTATTTGTGGTGTTCATGTATAAAATATTCCTTTCAATCAGATGATAAATGACTAGTACAGCGAATATTAAGTAACCGCCATATTGACTTGCCTGATTTTTCATATGCTGCGTTGTCGTCAATCGCCGTAGCCACCGCTACGCCTCATTCCTTCGCCTTGCATATGAGAAAATCATCCTACGTCAATATAGCAGAAACTTAATTTTCGCTGTACTAGTACATTGTTTTCGAAATAACTATACCAATTACTTGTTGGTGAATCCGACTGCACAGATCTAAAAGCCTCAGCATAGCCAGCTACGCTTGCATTTTTATACCTGCACACTCGAATCAACATCCCACGCGATTGGTATAGTTATTTACGAAATAATGTATTAGCCGCAAACTGCAAGGAGTTTGCGAATGCTTTCTTTATGGATTATAGCATTTCAGGGGAAAATGAGGCAAGAGAAGAAGCGTTTTTAACTGAATCAAATAAGTCCCCTGGTTCGATTTCGAAAAGCAATAATCAGGGGAACTTGCTTGCATCAGGAGAAGTGCAGGCTCCTTCTGATAAACTGCGAAGCACTTATTCGGTTATGAGCAAGTAGTGAAGCGGATGCTTTTATCTGCTTGAATTAAATCAAAAAGTTTCCTGATTACTGATCACTTCGTTCTTGGTAATACACTTCGCGATGCACAGAAATTATGCTAATCACATAAATTTGCATGGTATGTCCAGGGCTTTCAGTGGTCTTTGCTCACAAAAAAACTCGGAGAATAATATTACCAGTTAACAGTAAGTCTCATGCTTCAATTACGGAAAAGTAAAAAGTAATAAGCAGTGGATGGCGTGTATTAGGAAGAATGCAACGGCGTTTAACAGGGAAAGGAATAGTGGGCATGTCTGAAAACAAGGTACTGCACTAATTCATGTGGCCACTGTTATGGATACATTGTAAGCAGGTCCTGATAAATTGTAAAGTAGCTATTGGGCGTAGAACTGCGTAGCGAATACGGGTATTTTTATTCGTTTGATCCCAAATTGGATAGATATGTTTGCGCACTTGAAGGTGAGTTGCCAGATACTGTCATCAGTATTCCCCATGATTTCGGTCAGATGCTTTTGTGAACTGGATGGGGAATTAACAAGTTAAGTGAATGTAGTAAAAATGTGTATTTATATGAAAAAATGGAGGGGAAGGCGGAAAATATGGGGGATTTATAGAAGAACGATATAAGAGTAAGGATGAAATAAAGAGAAATAAGAGATTATTTCTGCGAAGAGAACACTATGATAATGACAATAACACAAAAAAATAAGTACGATAAAAAGGACTTTATAAAAGAAAATACTGGCAAATAAAGAGAAATAATAGGATATTTACGAATGAAAAAGCATTAAAGTACAAATTATAGTACTTTAAATAAAAAAGTACGATAAAACGTACTTTACACGTATACACATATAAAAAAGCCTAAAAATGTAAAATGTGCACCTGCACACATACGGCAAAAAGATAAAATATAGATCCGTTCCTACTTTAAACATGTAAAATTTTGATTGATCGAATAAAAGAAAGCAGCTGCTTCGATTATAAAAAAAATAATAAGCTGTGGGTGGGAAAATACTTGTGCTCTTTCTGATAAACTGTAAAATAGCTATTTTGTGTAAAACTATGATTGAATGCAAAAATTTTTGTCCGCATGACTGGGATAAAGAGAAGACAGGGAAGTGTTTTACGGCTTGATTTAGAAGAAAAAGCCTATTAAGTGAAATTTATTTTATGCCAGTTCTATGCCGGAACCTTATTCAGATACATTTTATATTGGATATTACAAAATGAAACTATGCTTGAAAAAGCCTTTAGTTAACATGTACATAACGAATATATAACAGGATTGGAAGAAAAATGAAATAAATACGCAAATCTTTCGTAAACATAATAAAATAAACAAAAATCGAAAATTTCAGTTTCATAATATTACATTTTTTTCACGAGAGATACATGCATTTCACGCTATAAAAACACTCCGGGAAAAGAAGTTTCCATTTACTATATATAGATGCTTTTGGGGAATATAAAGATAACAGCCACATTATTTTGTGGATGGAGTTTCTTGTATTTTTTACATGCTTTCGTGATACAGATAATGCCAGAGAGAATATATCGGAGTATTTTTTTGATATTTCTCATTGATTTTATAATGTGTTCGTAACTGTTCAGTACCCTTGCAGTTACAAGTCAAACCGTGTCCTGGATCGATTTCGTTGATGGCATTTTTAACCGGATCGAGGAAGTCACTTGCTTCAATTATGAATATTGGTTTGATAATCTGTCTTCGGATGTTTCACGTGAAACATCCGAAGACAGATTAAGAATAAAGAGTTATAACCCCATCTTTGACAATTGCAGAAATAAAAAACAGCTGTAGTTCGTGCTTATGTGTTTTATGGTAGGCTTAATATAGATTTTAATCGAATCAAGTAATTCACCTGCTTCAATTGTGAACTACAATAAGCAGTGGTTGGGGACTTGCTTGTATCAGGAGAAGTACAGTCTCCTTCTGATAAACTGCGAAGCATTTATTAAGCTATGAGCAGTAGTGAAAAGGATGTTTTTTTACGCTTGACTTAAAAAATGTTTCGCAACAATGACAACTCATATGCGCTTTACGGTAGCGAGATATAGTTTTTAATCGAGCCAGGAGGTCCCCTGCTTCAAGTGTAAGAAGCAATAAGCAGTGGTTGGGGACTTGCTTGTATCAGGAAGAGTACAAGCAAGTTTTAATAAACTGCGGGGCAGTTATTCGGTGTAAAGCTGCGTAGCAACTGCGGATACTTTTGTTTGTATGACTCGAATCAGGAGTTTCCCCCTGTTTTTTGCTTCAATTGCAAGAAACGATAAGCAGTGGTTGAAGAACTGCTTCTTATCAGGGAAGAGTAGCTTGTAGTCCTTTTTGGTAAATCGCGAAGCTATTCAGTGTAGAACTGCGAATGCGTTTACAGATGCTTTTATTCACTTGATAATAATAGTAATGTTTTTAGTGTTCAGATAAAATTTGAAAATGCTATAAATGCTGTAAAAGAAAGGGATTTCGATGCCTATGTAGTAGTGTGCAAGGTTCCATAAAAGATAATATCTATACCGAGAAAATCGAATTATTTTCGAGATTACGATAAATCAGAACAATTTCAGCAAAATATCTATAAATGGGAACTTCATTTCTCGGTACGTTTTTATGGCGTAATGGCGTAAAATATATAGTCTGATTGACAGCAAATAAAACTGGAAGTTTATGCGGAGTTGATGGACTTTATAATCGATGTACTGTTACTGTCAAACTTCTGTTTAGTTCGGAATGAGTTTGGGTATACTACACAATAAATAAAATAATTCAAAACCTATTTTCTATTGTTTCACGTGAAACATTATGTGGCAGTTTAAAAATAAAAGTGTTATAATGATATCCAATGAGTAAAAATCCCTTAAAAAAATAAAAAGGAGGGGTACAATGGGACGAATCATTGCAGTTGCCAATCAGAAAGGCGGGGTTGGAAAATCAACGACAGCCATCAATCTATCGGCCTGCCTTGCTGAAAAAGGGAAAAAGGTTCTTGCCATCGACATTGATCCGCAGGGAAATACGACCAGTGGACTTGGCGCAGACAAGAATGCAGTAGAAAACACCCTTTATGAGCTGCTGCTTGGAGAAGCAGAGACCAAGGATACCATTATAAAGAACGTTGTAGATAATGTTGACCTGATACCATCGAATATGAATCTTTCCGGTGCAGAAATTGAACTGGTTGATCTTGAGGATAAAGAATTTATCCTGAAAAAGATCACGGATAAACTTCGCCGGAAATATGATTACATAATCATGGATTGTCCGCCGTCACTGAGTATGCTTACAATTAATGCTTTGACAGCCGCAACCTCCGTTCTGGTGCCGATTCAGTGTGAGTATTATGCATTGGAAGGTTTGTCACAGTTGATACATACCATCGAACTGGTAAGAGACCGATTGAATAAGAGATTGAAGATCGAAGGCGTGGTCTTTACTATGTATGATGCCAGAACAAATCTGTCACTTCAGGTTGTAGAAAATGTAAAAGAAAACCTGGACCAGAATATATACAAAACGATCATACCGAGAAATGTACGACTTGCAGAGGCACCAAGCTATGGAAAACCGATCAATCTGTACGATTCACGATCTACAGGAGCAGAGAGTTATCGCCTCCTGGCAGAAGAAGTTATAGGCAGGGAGGGCGAGTGATGGCTGGAAGAAGAACAGGAGGCCTTGGAAAGGGTCTTGACGCACTGATCCCGAACAAAGCAGGCGGTCCGTCAAAGGAACCTGCAAAAAAGACAAGATCTGCAGTTGTAAAAAAAGACAAACCAACTGAAAAAGATAATCCGGCCGCAGAACGACTTGTGAAAATTTCCAGCGTAGAACCAAATCTGAATCAGCCCAGAAGACATTTTGATGAGGATGCGCTGCTGGAACTTTCGGAATCCATTAAACAGTACGGTGTTCTTCAGCCGTTGTTGGTATCCGATAAGAAGGATTATTTTGAGATCATTGCAGGCGAACGCCGCTGGAGAGCTGCCAAGATGGCAGGGCTCAAGGAAGTTCCTGTTGTTGTAAAAGAGTTTACAGACCAGGAAATCGTAGAAATTTCCCTGATCGAGAACATTCAGCGGGAAGACCTGAATCCTATAGAGGAAGCGATGGCATACAAACGTCTGATGGAAGAGTTTCACCTGAAACAGGATGAAATCGCAGACAGAGTTGCCAAAAGCAGAACTGCAGTAACTAATTCCATGCGTCTTCTGAAGCTTTCTTCAAAAGTTCAGGAAATGGTAATTGCAGATATGATCTCAGCTGGTCATGCGAGAGCACTTCTGGGAATTTCTGATGCAGCTCTTCAGGAAACAACAGCTATGAAGGTTTTTGATGAAAAACTCAGTGTTCGTGAGACGGAAAAACTTGTAAAGAATCTGGTTTCTCCTGCGAAAAAAGTAAAAACAGAGAAAAACACAGCAGAAGATGCCATTTATGAGAGCCTGGAAGAAAAAATGAAAGGTATCATGGGAACAAAGGTATCCATTCAGCGAAAGAAGAACAACAAAGGTAAAATTGAAATTGAATATTATTCCAGAGATGAACTGGAGAGGATCATTGATCTGTTCGAATCTATCAGATAGGAGGCAGAATGAGCGGGATTTTTGAAAGCATGGGAATTGATTCCGGGATTGTGATCATTGTTTTGCTGATCCTTACCATCATTCTTCTGATCAATGTGGTGAGTAGCAATATGCGTCTCAGCCGTTTGGAACGGAAGTACAAGATGTTTATGAGAGGCGGAGATGCACAGTCACTGGAAAAAGTTTTTGTAAGAAAATTTGCACAGATCGACCGGCTGTATGAAGCAAAGGAAGATCATGATCATGACATCAGCTTTATCAAAAAAAATATGAATGTAATGTTCAGCAAATATGGCGTTGAAAAGTATGATGCATTTGATGATGTAGGTGGAAAACTCAGCTTTGCACTGGCGCTTCTTGATAAAAACAATACGGGTCTGATCTTGAATGCGGTTCACAGCCGCGATAACTGTTTCCTTTATTTAAAGGAGATCGTAAAAGGTGAGTCCTATGTTGTACTTAGTCAGGAAGAAGTGGAAGCTTTGAGAAAAGCAGTAAACTTTGGCCTTGGTGAGATTGAGAAGGAATAAAAAACTGCAAAGAGTAAGAATATTTTTAATACAGGAGGAATATCATGTTAGACATTAAGTTTGTGAGAGAGAATCCGGAGGTTGTAAAGCAGAATATCCGCAATAAGTTCCAGGACAGCAAACTGGAGCTGGTTGATAAGGTTCTCGAACTTGATAAAGAAAACAGAGAGATTAAGCAGGAGGTTGAGGCTCTCCGTGCTGAGAGAAACAAGATCTCCAAACAGATCGGTGCTCTTATGGGCCAGGGAAAAAGAGAAGAGGCAGAAGAGGTTAAAAAACAGGTTGCTGCATCCGGAACTCGTATTGAGGAACTTTCTCAGAGAGAGAAAGAGGTTGAGGAAGAGCTTCTGAAAGATATGATGGTGATCCCGAACATCATCGATCCTTCTGTACCGATCGGTAAAGACGACAGCCAGAACGTAGAGATTGAGAAATTTGGTGAGCCGGTTGTTCCGGATTTTGAAGTTCCGTATCATACAGATATCATGGAGAATTTTGATGGAATCGATCTTGACAGCGCAAGACGTGTTGCCGGTAACGGATTCTATTATCTGATGGGTGATATCGCACGCCTTCATTCCGCAGTAATTTCCTATGCAAGAGATTTCATGATCAACCGGGGATTTACTTACTGCGTACCGCCTTTCATGATCAGAAGCAACGTTGTTACAGGCGTTATGAGCTTTGCGGAGATGGATGCTATGATGTACAAGATCGAGGGTGAGGATCTTTATCTGATCGGAACAAGTGAGCATTCCATGATCGGTAAATTCATTGACCAGATTATTCCGGAGGAAGAGCTTCCGAAGACACTTACAAGCTATTCTCCGTGCTTCCGTAAAGAGAAAGGTGCTCATGGACTTGAGGAGAGAGGTGTTTACCGTATCCATCAGTTCGAGAAACAGGAGATGATCGTTGTCTGCAAGCCAGAGGAGAGTAAGATGTGGTTCGACAAGCTGTGGCAGAATACAGTAGATCTGTTCCGTTCTCTTGATATTCCGGTTCGTACGCTTGAGTGCTGCTCCGGTGACCTTGCTGATCTTAAGGTAAAATCCCTCGATGTTGAAGCATGGTCTCCACGTCAGAAGAAATACTTTGAGGTAGGAAGCTGCTCCAACCTTGGAGATGCACAGGCACGTCGTTTGAAAATCCGTGTAAACGGCAAAGATGGCAAGAAATATCTTGCTCATACATTAAACAATACAGTAGTAGCACCTCCGAGAATGCTCATTGCTTTCCTGGAGAATAACCTGAATGCAGATGGATCTGTAAACATTCCAAAAGCTCTGCAGCCATATATGGGCGGTATGACAAAGATTGAGAAAAAGACACGCGCGTAAGAGAAACGCAGGCTTTTTCAGGGAGGTGTTCTTGTGCACAGTTATTTAAAGACCGTTGGTTTTTCACAGATTACCAGAAGAAGTGAAATAAAAGAGATCATCCGTGATGTGATCGCAAGCTACGATGAAAAGGTTTGCGTGGAAAATCATCCGGAAGGCGTATTTGTACAGTTTTCCAAGAATTATGGCTGTGACTGTGGAATCAGCGTTTGTGGTCAGTACGATGAGAGCGGTGAGTTTCACGTGGAATATTATTTCCCATTTTTCAGGGGAACAGGAATCACATCCAAGGAAAAAGTGACTGTTGAACGTCATACAGATAAGGAATCTTATGCAGGAGCATGTGATGATTTGCGTATTGGCGTGACTATGATCTTTTATCTGCAGAATCTGGCAGAATATATGCAGGAGAAATACAAAGGCCTGAAAGACCCGGGGGACCGTCCGGTGACGGTTTCCGGTCTGGCTTCTGAGGGAAAGATCCTGTTTCCGCTGCAGAAGGATAAGGAAGCGGTAAAGGTGGAGAGAGAGCTTTCCAAAAACAGGACTAATCTGATCGCAGCAGCGCGTAATGGTGATGAGGAAGCTATGGAGAGCCTTACAATGGAGGATATGGATACTTACTCCATGATTTCCCAGAGAATTGTTACAGATGATGTTCTCACGATCGTGGATTCTTATTTCATGCCTTATGGAATCGAATGTGATCAGTATAATGTTCTTGGTGAGATTCTGGATATCATGAAATTTAAGAATATCCTGACAGGTGAAGAAATCTGCCAGATGACTATAGAGAGCAATGATATACAGTTTGATATCTGCATCAACAGCAAAGATCTTCTCGGTGAACCGGCAGTTGGACGCCGCTTCAAAGGAACAATCTGGCTGCAGGGTCAGCTGCACTATTAAGTTTTCGAATTTAGAATTAATTCTTGTAATTTCAAAATAAATATAGTAAAATAATGGTTGTGAAACTTTTGGAAGTGTTCGAAATGTTTCACAACTATATATGTCCATATAGCTCAGCTGGATAGAGCACTCGCCTCCTAAGCGAGGGGTCGGAGGTTCAAATCCTCTTGGCGACGGGCTTCAAAGCGTTCGAAAATGTTAGCTGGATTAGCTGACAACGAACGCTTTTGTTATTTTCTAATCACGTTCGTGACACAAAATTCCATTCAAAATGATCAATTTCCAGCTAACGCAATCCGATTTTTGTTAGCTGACAGCTAATCAAAATTACCGGTTTGCAAACATGGG
>ENA-ORUG01000060-ORUG01000060.1-human-gut-metagenome-genome-assembly--contig:-NODE-60-length-127594-cov-9.937509_pt1 | contig 127594 bp, 152 predicted proteins | sample MGYA00242079_ERZ509207 | MGnify/ENA primary metagenome ERZ509207 (study PRJEB26280, sample SAMEA2338780) | human gut metagenome | biome: human gut; feature: human-associated habitat; material: faeces...
GGTTTTGCAGTAATAACGTAAAAAACAACGCTAAAATGCGTTGCTCTCCGTTTTTCTATATCATTATGCTTAAATTATGTTTTTAGTTTAATACAATTTCAGCTAATTCTTCTTTGGTTTCACATGCTTGAATTTTGGCATCTACTGTACCATACCATGCGTATGCTTCCAACTGTGAATCACGTACTGCTTTAAAAACAGTGTCAAAGTCAGCAAGCTGCATTGTAATCAGACCTTTGCCGCCATCGGCAATCCATACTTTATACGGCGTGCTGCCGCTTACTTCTGCCGCTTTCCAGCTTGCCATAAAGTTTGTAATGTCCTCATTCGCACAGTCAAAGCCATAGGTATTGCCATCCGAAATGCCAATCTGCCTGATAGCATCGCGCTTTTTCGCAAAGGCCGCGCCTGCTTCACGGTGTTTATCTGCCTTTGCTTCTTCAAGCGTCTGCTCCGGCGGAGTTAATGTTGCACCTTCTGGCAACGGCCCGATTTCTTTAACTTCCCTGCCTGGAGTACCGTAGGTGTCACCCGGCAGCCAGTATTCTTTTTTACGGTAGTCTTCTACCGCAACCCAAACGCCACCCTGCCATTTATAAGCAGTATTTTCTTGTGGTGCTGGCGGTGCTATTTCCACGCAATCACTGGGTATATTCCAGCTTCCAGATGGCGATTTATCGCTGTCATTTAAAGTTAAAGTTCCTTTATAAATTTTTTTGTCATCATACTGATAAACTTTTTTAGTCATTTATTATTCATCCTTTCAGTTCTGTTAAAAATAATTAAAGGCGGGGATACGTCTTTAGTATTACAAGCTGGATTGCCGAATATAACAGGGCAGTTAAGTGGCAATCCTAATTTTGCAGGCACAGGCGCATTTTATTCTAATAGTTCATACGTTAATACCGTAGGTGCCGGGGAAATCTATTGGAGAATTTATAATTTTGACGCATCACGTTACAACCGTATTTATGGTAAATCCGAAACCGTACAAATGCCAGCTTTGCAGTTGATAACGCAGGTTAAATTTTAAATTGTAATATTAACTGAATAGCCGGTGGTTGAACGGTATCTGAATTGCCGTAAATTGGTTCATACAAACTTGCACTGAAACCAATGTCTGATATGGCTTGCATACTTGCTGCATCAGGTATGCCAAGAGTAGTATTACCCTTGGACCAAAAGGCACCATCAGGCCAGTAGCTACCCATCGCTACATTTTGCGTAGCTATGCGTATACTGCCTTGTATATTCGGTAAACCGGCAGCCTTTGTTTTTATACTATCCCCACCTTGAATTACGCGTTTTCGCCAATCTGGCAAAACAAACGTATTAACACCGTCACCCCAGCCGTAAAGATAAGGATAATTGTGAATATTACCGTAACTGATTTTTACCGTCCCCGCAGCCGTTGCCGCAACGGTAATTGTTACGCTGTCGGTGCTAATTTCATCAATCATGCAGTCTTCCGGTATGCCTGTACCGGTAATTAAGATGCCATCGCCGCAGACTTCTTTTGCGGTTTGAAGCTTTTCGATGTCCTCTGCCGATATGCCGGTAATAGTAGTACCGCTGGCAGTTGTAGTGCCCGAAAATGTATATCTATCGTCTTTATCGTAAAATGCGTCATCTTCAACGGCATCGTGAAACGGACGAATATAGTCAGCACGGTTTACTGTTGCGCCGTTAATTTTTACGCAACCCGGGTGTAACTTTTTATCATGAAATACCACGCCTACCGGCAAGCCAAAGCGCACATCGTCTACTATCCACTTAACCGTACCATCAGTAATGTACTGCCCCATTGTGTTAACACCGGAAAAGCTGGGTTCGGAAGCTGCCGTTGTGCCTGCTGTTACACAAAACAGATATGCCCAGGACGGAAGCTTTGGTGAATATGCTATATCGCCATACTGATACGCTTTGCTACGGCTTAAAAGATTTAAACCTGTTTGCAAGTTAACGTTACCTTCTTCATCTGGCAAAATATCATTTATAGACTTAACAACCGATTTATTAGATGCTATTTCTTCAAAATAATGAACAACAAACTTTGCTGTACCATCTGTTACTTCTTCCCCTTCTTCTGCATCTAAAAATCCTGTTGCCGCTGATGCACCAGTGGTTCCTGCTTGCGTGCAAATTAAAAAGCCACCTTTTGGCAAGGTGACTTCTGCATAAACAGTATTAATATTACAAGCTGTATTTCGTTCCAGTGTTTTAATTGGGCTATCAGTAACTGCGTTTAAAATTGTTTCAATTAAAACTTTTGACCAGCCACTTGCTGTTCGTTGTTTTAATTCGGCAGTTTTTTTGCTACTAGAAGTTTGCAGCCACAAATCACCTTCACGTGGATTATCGGGTTCAGTATCACCAACTGTAATACCTTTACTTACTTTCGGTGTAACCAAAAACTTCGCAGTTCCGTCAATAATCTCCTGATTTGCTTCAACTTCCGAATAATCAGGTTCGTTGTTGTCAGTAGTACCTGCCTGTGTACAGACAAGCCAAAACTGGCTATTTAGATTAGGCGATGTAAGAATATCATCCACCTGATAAGCAGTGCTATTCTTGCGAATGTTAGCTGCAGAAAACAGATAAAGCAATTTCGTGTCTGTGCCGTTATAAAAAGCATTGAAATATTCCATCGGTGGCGCTTCTTGCGGTTGCAAATAACCCCAGCCGCGCAAATAATCTTCGCTCGGCCAGTTTAATAATTCGCCCAAAGCAGCTGCCGATGCAAAAATTTGTGTAAAATCAGGCTGCGCAATTACGCTTCTTGGTTCTGGCATTCTCACAAACTCCCTTCAAGTTGTAATAATCTGGCAAAAGTCCCTTTGCCGAAGCCTGCAAAATTCCCAGGATTTTCTCCGCCGCGGCTAAAGCCAAAGGTATTGCCATCATTAAACCAATAAAAATAAATGATGCCGATGCCGGCCCCACGTATAATAAGGTCCAGCTCATTGATTAAACTTAATTCATTTGATGTAACATAACGGCCAACGCCGATACGCATTTTCGCGTTGCCGCCGTTTACAGCAATAACACGGGAAATATTAAACATACGCTTAATGCTATCAATAGTGCTTTGGCGGCTGCCGTCCGTTGTGTTTTTTGCAATTTTACTAAAAATAGCAAGCCTATATTCTTCGTCTCGCAATTCTGATGTTGATAAATAAGGCTCACCATAACGCCTAAACCGCGCCATGCCGAAGCCATTATTACCGTGGTCCGGAAACCCAAAAAAATCAACAGCAATTGCCTTATCAACCTTACGGCTGATATCAGCAACTTCGCCGCACATATCAAGCTGTTTTCCGGTAGCTACATCTGGCCAAATTTTTGTTCGAATATCCTGTCGGACATTTGCTATTTGGTCAAATTCTTCGCCAATCATTTCAAGAATAGCCTTTATTACCGGCTTATCATAAAATTGCGAAAGCAGCAGGCCCAGCATACGCTTGCTGCTGCCATCATTTAAAATATCTGCCATAACCATCAACCTCCTAATTGTCAATGGCCACGGAAATATTATCTTCGGCAAACGTGGCAATTTGCCCACGGGCAATTGCGATTGTTTCTCCCGTAAATCCGCTTGATGCATTAGTTGATATAGTCAAATTTATATAACTTATCCCGTCCACTGCCGAATAAATCGGGCCCAAAAACCGTTGTGCAATTACGTCCTTTCCCATTGGCAATGCATTGCCATTATCTGCAACAACTTGTTTTATTGTATTAACTAAATCGCCAGGCAAAGTTTCTTCGGTATATTCTTCGATAATAACTTTGACATAAATCGGAACTTCTTGCGGCCGGCTAAAATAAATTTTTTCGGTTGTCCCTTCGCTGTCACTAACTTCCACCATAACGCTACCGTTTGTATCAATGCCGATAGGTGCTTTTTCCAAAATCGTTTGCGCGATTTCCCTATCATCTCCGCCATGTACAATGGCTTCAAAACTGTGTGGTTTTAAGCCATCAACTGTTTCATCACTGCGGTTTTCGTAAACAGTAACTGCAGTAACATCCGGTAGCTCCAGTAAGCCAGCTTGTATGCTTTCTTTCATACTTACACTGTTTCTATATACAGCAGATGCATAACGCTGCCTAACCTCTGCAACCGTCTCAGCATTGCGCCCTACATATGCAGCAGATTCATTATTACATGCAGTCCAACCGTCATAATTTGTGTTGATTTGAGTAATGCTATTTAACGGTGGGTCAATTGGTCCTGTATTTTCGGCATTAAACCTAATTGGGCTACCAACGCGCACCACATTAAATGTTTCACTTGGTACGCAAGTTCCACCATAACGGCGGTCAGTCTGTTCTAATACCAAATTGCCGTCAGCTGTGCTACCCGTCCATTCACCGCTACTTTCAAGCTGCGTAAGCAGCTTGGAGTAAACAACACTAGCATTATCGCCAGATACCGCTGTATAAGATAAATGCACATCATCATTTAAGATAATGTCAAATTGCGTGCCAGCAGAAACTGTTGCTGCAGTCAAAGTCACATGCACACAATTATCTAGCGTTATAACACTTGCCGCCGCAATGTCATATTTTTCCCCATCATTACCTTTAACTTGGCAATTACTAGGCAGCGCCGTACCATTCGACCCATAGCATATCTCAAAAAGGTAAGTGCTTTCTGCGTCACGGCGCAAAACATTGGTATACATTAAAGTATTATCAATGCTTCCTTCGTCCGCAGTAACCGGCGAGCGTGCATAATAATCATATTCAGCCAATTGCCACTGACGGTCGCTTTCTTCTGCAATTAAGCCGATTAAAACGCCAATCATGCTATTGGCTTTTCGGCTTACCGGATAACCAAGCTTTGACTCTAAACGCTCAAAAAGATTGGACCGTATCTCCGGCAACCTCATACGGTTAAACCCTTCCGGAGTAACTCCATAAGCCGTTCCGTCAACTATTATTGCCATATCCAAGCACCTCCCTTCTCGTTACAAGGCCATAAGTTGTTTCGGCCGCATAAGTAACACTTAAACGCCGCTGGCGCGAGTCATAGTCAAGTTCCAAACTGTTAACAGCCTCAACATCATCTACGTTTTGTATTTGTTCTTTTAATATTTGCTGAATAAGTTCAAAATTTGGATTTTTTACTAAAATATACTCAAGATATGGAACGCCATGCGTGATATCTAAAAACCATTCTCCTAACATAGTTAAAAGTTGTATTTTAATCTGCTGGGCAACTCGTTCGGCATTATCAATAAAAAAGACATCGCTGTCAGCTGTAACAACGATGTCATGTGTTTTTGCGTCAAGTGCTAAATCATAAGCCAATATAGCACCTCCTTATTAAACCGGAGCTCCGGTATTACTCGGTCCACTTTCAACGCCACTATGGCGATGAGTCTGCAATGATACGCCGCTGGCAGTGACATCACCATCGCAGGTAATGTCTCCATTCATGTGGCTTGTACCAGAGCAAGTAATATTGCCCTGTATATTAACATTTCCAACAATGTTGACATCTCCGTCTGGTGTTACACTAACCAATGTTCCACCATTTATAAGTTCAACATTAGCCGCTGATATTGATTGTGCTGGGCACATCCCAACAAAACAAACTGCGTCCGTTAAATCATATTGACGTGGGTCATGATTATCCGTACTTCCTTTATTCATCCATTCGTCAATACTGCGTTCGCTAATGCAGACCCAGCAGCTGTCCCCCGCTTTTACTGGATAAGTGATTTGGGCATTTCCGGCCCGCGGCATAAATACCGGCACACCAGTAATAAGCGGATATTCAAGTATGCTTTCGTCTGCAGCATAATACTGCAAAGATGGTTTTACGGTAGCAATGCAGCTTCCGGCATCAAATTTTACAATCGTTCCCGGCAAAGCAGTATGTATCTCGCCTATGCGCTGTTTAATTATCGCTTCCAGCGCAGCCATATTTTGATTATTACTCATGATTGCGGCTGCTCCTTACTGCTAATTTCGTAAACATCAAGTTCTGAATACCATTCGTTACCATCATATCGTCCCGAATGCTTTAAACTTTCAATTTTAAACCAACCCGTCACAGGTACACTTTCCAAATATATTAAATCGCCAGGGTTTAATGTTGGCTGCAGCAAACATTTAACACGCCAGCCTGCTTTTTTATCGGCTTTAGTCTTTTTAACCTTGCGCGTTTGGTTTTTATCTATTCGCTTTACGCCTTTAATTAAACGTTCCGGCGAACCTACAAGGCCGCTTGATGCATTAAGCTTTATTGCTTCAACTTTGGTGCTTTCTCCTTCAGCAATGACCTGCAATACATTGTTTTGTATCGACCAGGATAAATTTGTACCAATGCAGGCTTTATCAAGGCAGGTTCGGCCGGCGCCAATAAAACTAAACCCGTTGGCAAAAGTTGTAAAGGTTAATCCTTCAGCATAATGTACCAGCAGCCCCATCTGGGCAGCCACGTCATCAATTACTTTTTTGCGGGATACATTATCAGCATATGACAAGGATACAACACAGTCGCGGATGGCTTTCTGACCATCAGACAGTTCCAGTTCCGTTACTCTGTCGCTGCCTTGCATATGCGTCCATGCGTTGGTTACTTCACCAACAAATATACGGCGTAGGCCAATATCCTCGCTGTATCCTACTTCCAACAAGCACACACTGCCGTCACGTTCAAGTTTTTTGGCTGTAGCCATCGATAAATTAAGGACCTGTACCCTGCATTTATTGTTTTGCTGGGTAAGGTCCTTGTCTATATCAAATCCAATGCTCAAGCCTTGCTGGCGCGGCAGGGCTTCAATTACAACACCATCGCTGCCTTCAATACCAACGGTAAGCCTATATATGCGGTCAAACTGTGCCATACCATTCAGCCTCCGGGACGTAACAAAGCGTAGCAGAGCCATCAGCAAAGCAGTCGCGGCTTAATGTATCCGCATCAGTTATTACCAAAATCTCACCGGGAGGTATGCCAGGCCGGTGATGGGTCATCAAAACAGGGAAGTTCGGCACGAGTTTAACATTCTGCAAAATAGGCACGCGATTTGCATCCCAAATTTGCAGAGTCCAGCTTTTCGCTAACGCATTCCACATTAAGCGCAGCTTATATTGCACATCTTCTAAGCTGACACCGACAACAATGTCATTTGCATCATTAAATGTAATAGTCTGCATTGCTTTAACCTCCCTTACCAAAGATAGCGTTTGCTATATTTTTTGCATCTTGGACTATTTCAGAAGTAACTTCTGACGCGTAATCGCTCCCCTGCGCTAACAAAGTTCTATTGTCAGCAGTTTCAGCCACTGCTTCTGTAGCTTGGGCATTATTTGCAGATTGCAAGGTGCCTATATCTGTCTGCGTTGCCTGCCCACCATCCGCCGCCGTGGCTCCGGTGGAATCGGCGACTGAAGCATCAACAATGTCTTCCGGAATCTCTGTAGTTTGTACTGTAACTTTGTCAATCTGTTGAAAAGATAAATCAACCCAGATAACAGATTTACTCTCATCGCTTTTAAGCGGCCTGCAGCTAGTTAAAAACATATCTTTCCATATTTTGTCCGGCCGAACTATCGTTACCGGCTGTTTAGCGTCACGAATCGCTTTCAGCGCATCAAGTCCATCAGCAAACTTGCTTTGCCCTATGCCATTTACATAAAACCATGTTACAGGGTGGCTGGATATACCTGCCACCATGGTAACTTTAACAGGGTGATTTATAGCTGTGTCATGTATTTCAAAACCAGTTTCAACAGGATGCGCTGTTACTTCCTGGTCGAGTTGATATTCATACTGTCGCATAATATCAATGCTTAATTTTCCAATCATTGTTGGTGCTTTAGGATTATATCCCAAAATATCTGCCAGCATATAATATCACCCCTGTTCATAACTTATAGAATCAGCATTAAACATATTGCCATTATTAGAAGGTGTAAGTGCTGTTGCTGCAGCATTTCCAACCTGTTCAGCGGGAGCACTGCCAGAAATATTAAATGTCTGGTTTATGTTATAATGCCGTCCATCACTATACGATACTGGTTTGGGGTTTCCTGCGCTGTCATAGCCTAAAGAAGTCATTTTATCTAACTCAGATGTGAACCCGGTCCACATACGGCCCCAAAATCCACCGCCTTCAGGTTCGCCTGGTCCCGGTTTATTTTTATTGCTTTCTTCACGCAATATTCCAAGTTTTTCAAGCGCTGTTCCAATCCAGCCAATAAGGTCTTTGATACTTTCAATAATACGTGTATGCAAAAACCTATCAATGGCCGATGTTACATCATCCCAAACTTCTTTAAAATAATTAACAACATCTTCCCATTTTCCAAAAGTTCTGCCAAAAACGCTGTCCGCACCATTAATCCATCCGATAAAATCCTGCACAGCAAGCACTACCAAAGCAATGGCCGCCGCTATTAACAATATCTTGCCGAAAGCTAAAATACTTGTTGCAGCAGCACCTGCACCAGCCCATTTGAAGGCAACAGCTGCGCCATTAGCGGCAAGATAAGCATTCCTAACACTGGCTAATACACCTACAAGCATTTGTGCTCCGCGAACAATCGCGCCCCATTTACTTGCGACAAAAAAAGCGGTTGCATATATAGCCAGCATTTTAAATCCAAAAACCAACTTATCAATATTGATATCATCAATGTAATCAGCCACTCTGGCAATGCCTTCTGCAATAGTACTGATTATACCAGTTCGTTTTTCAATGCCATTAAACAAACGACCAAGGCTGTTCATCATTTTAGTCGCAGCCTGGTCTACTGTCCATGGCATTTGTCCCATTTCCATCTTTAACCGCTTACTTTGGCTACGAATAGCATTAAAGACATCTATTGCCGTAAGTTTTCCTTCTGCACCCATTTGGCGTAACTGTCCAATGGTTGTTCCCATGCCTTCAGCAATTGCTTTTGCCAAGCGCGGAGCCTGTTCCATAATAGAGTTAAGTTCATCGCCACGCAGCGTGCCGCTTCCGAGCGCCTGCCCCAACTGTACTAATGCAGCCTGTTGCGAAGCCTGGTCTCCACCGCCAAGCAACATTGCATTAGATACATCTTCCGTAAAAGCTAATATGTCGCTATTACTTTTACCAAGTTCACTAGCATTTCGTGCTATGCTTGTAAAAAGGCCAGCAGTTGCAGCATATTCCTGCCGTGTTCTGCCAGCGATAGCGTAAAGTTCTTCCTGTGTCGCTTTAGCTTCTTCCTGGTTCTTAGTAACAAGACTAACCTGGCCGGCAATAACTTTCCACTGGTCAACCATACGCACAATTCCGCCTATAGATAAGCCAACACCAGCAATGGCGGCAAAAGCATTCAGCATATTACCCCAGGCTTCAAGCCTATCGGCAATACGTCCAATTTCTCTGCCGCTCTGTTGGGCTTTGCTGGCCATTTTGTCCATGTTTCGGTTAACCGTTTGGGCTGTTTTATTGGAACTTTGCTCAACCTTGGTAAATTCGGTTTTTATTTGCTTTATATCTTTTTCGGCCGCATCAGCTTTCGATTTATCATAACTAAAACCTAATGAAACAAGTAATTCTCTAATTACCAATTTTAAACACCATCCTTTGTTTTATCGGGCGGTTTATTGGCGTAAAATTTTGCAATGTCGTTTTTCATGTCAAGCATTGCATTTATTTTTTGCAAATCTACAAGCGTCACGGTGCCGTTTTTTATCTCGCTCATACTCACAACCTTCGCAATAACAGGTCGCCAAATGAACGATTCTTTTGTTAATATAGGACTAACTATGCCTGGAATTTCTATTTCTTTGTCAGCGCCTGTATAAATCCAGTAAGGTTTGGCGCATCCTCGAAAAAATCTTCATAATTCACTTCAAGAACAAACTTTATAAGTAAAAATAATTGTTTTAAATTGCCTGTAAAAAGGTTATTAAATATAGCCTTATCAAGACGTACCGGCTTTGTTTCACCAGGCCTTTGTACACTTACATTTTCAGGAGATACAATTCGTTGGGCAAAACTAACAAGTGTAGCGCCGCGCAAATTGCTGCCTATTCCAGCTATTAAAGCACCAACACTTACATTCTTTTCAAAAATGCTATCTGTTTTTTCTTCTTTAGTGTCAGCATTTTTTATGTCCATATCTTTGGCGCCGGTTGTAATCAAAGCTTGTAAATCACCTAAAAGCTCTATAGCCTTTAACGGTGGAAAAGCGGTTACATAATAGGTGTTACCACCTATCTCTCTACTTTTTACATCATAAGAAGCTAATTCCATTAGCTATGACCTCCTACAATAAATGCGTCTTCCGGAACAACAGCATAAATAGTCCATTCGGTATTACCATCACTAGCATTGTTGCTGCGCACAACATTAGGCTTCTTAGCAATCCACGCCTGGTCGCAAATCAGGGTAGTACGCCCGGAAAGGTCTTTAATGGCAAGCGGAACGATGCCCGCTCCGTTTTGGTTGTCCATGTTAAGTAATGTAGTTAAATCATCATTACTATCACTGGACTGCAGCAGAGTTAAAGTAATATTTTTAATAATGCTGTCTGGCGCAATTGTTCGTACTACTTCCTGGTCGCAGCCTACAATAGCAGTAATGCCGTCACCATTTGTTTCGATATTAATAAAAGTACCTTCAGCAAAACCTGTAATAATATACGGGCCAAAAATAAAAGTTACTTTTTTAGGGTCATAAGTTTTTACTGCTGGCATCTGTTTTTACCTCCAAATTAACCTGCAATGAGATTTTCATAAGTAAGTGCACCATCAATTTCAACGGCATGGATTGCGCCGGCAAGGCGCGCAGTAAACTTAACATCAGTCAGTTTGCGCTGGGCTTTTACATTGGCGCTAATGCTGCTGGCAAGAGGTACACTGATAGTATAACCAAGGTTTTCGTTGCCATCCTCGTCATATTCTGTCGGGGCAATACCGCCGCGGCGCTGGCCAAGAGCAAGCACTTTATCAATAGTAGATTCTACCAATGCAATGCCTGCATCAGTAAACGGTAACTTATCACGGTTGATAAGCATGCTAAATACTTCTGTCATAATAGTTTCCTGCAACCAGTCGCGGAAGCGGATAACATCAATCCATTCACCTGCTGCAACTTTGCCGTTCTGAGTAATTGATACATTGCGGAATGCTTCAAAAGTGTTGCCGTTTTTCGCAGTAATGGTATTGTAATCGGTTTCTGTAATATTGTCGGTTGTCACGCCGCTTAAACGTTTATTCGCCCAAGTTTCTCCGCCTGGGTCAACAGCAAAGCAACGTGCAGAAATAGCTGCCTCTGGGAATTCATCAGTCGCCTGATGGTACCACCAATGGGTACGGTAATAATTCTTCGACATTAACTGACTAGCAATGTCGCTGCTGTTTTCGGCAGCTAAAATATTAGCCGCAGATAAACTTACCCCGTACAATTTAATATGGCTTTCCGTCCATTCTGCCAAAGCAAGTACAGTATCATCAGTACGGTCTGCACAAACAAGACCATACCAATCATCATCTGCATCGCAAATCATCTGCATATTAGTTGCGACATCAATGCTTGATGCTTGCTCTACCAAAGTTACCTCCATTTGCGCATTAGTAGTAACAGTAAAAGATGTCTGTGGGTCCTTTGCTTTAATAACAACTTCAGAGCCGGATACAGTACAGTTAAATAAACTATCACTATCTGCAGTTCCTAATGTACTGCTAATCTGCGTAACAACCTCAGTCGCAGTATCATCTTGAACAGCATCATAACTACCGGTAATTGTTTTTGTATCATAATTTGCATCGTAATAATTGATGCTTACTTCATATCTTGTGCCTTGCGAAACTTCTGCATTTGCAAGCCCTACTTTAATGCTATCGCATTGCCAACGGCCTACTTTTACTACACTCGGACTCGGTGTTTGGCTAAAGGCATCATTTACAGCACAATAAATTGGGTCACTAGATTTAAAGCCTAAATCCAGTAACTCGTCACTGTCTGTGAGTGATAATACTCTTGATAAAGAATTAGCATGCGGTCCAACTACCATCAAAGTACTAAAGCCAGCGCTACTAATGCCAGCTGTGTTAAGAGAAATGTCAACTTTGACAATACGGTCGAGATTTGCCATTATTTCATCTCCTCTTTTTCAATATCTATATCTGCCGAAACAGAAAAAATCGTCTGCTGCGGTGTCTTACCGTCAGCACCTGCTTTTAATACGCCTTTAATTACAAGGACATCAAACCAACCGGGGTTATCAATAGCCGAACGGTCATAACTGATTGTTAAGTCCACACTGGCCCGTTCTTCCCATGACCTATCATCAAGTAAGTCAGTTAAATCTTGTACATTCTCAATACCGTTAACTGCGATATTGGCTATATAAAACTCATCTACAATCGATGGCCGTTCAAGGTTACAGCTAAGCATTGCTATCGTTTCTATTGCTCCACTCCCAAAAGCCTGAATGTTAAAAGTAGCTTCGCATAATCCTACAATGGCAATTTCCTCATCAGGTACATTCCAGCGTTCCTGATTACCAATACTGCGTTCAGCCATAAGGTCAACGGTTATATACTGTTCAGGCAACTGCGGATAATCTTGTTTTGCCCTCATCACGGGCCAATCAGGATAAAACTTTTTTAGTTCCGCAATCATAAAATCTGTTACTTTATCACGAACACTCAAGTTTTAGTCACCTCCACAGCGTAGGCACGGTAGTGGTTAATGACGTTTGATTGATATGCATCGCAGCCCACAACCTCATACATTCTGCCAAGCCATTCGAACCTGTCAGGCTGCTGACCACTCTGCTGGTCAACCATCAGCAGCTCCGTGTCGCTATAAACTTTAACGGCACGGCACCCTCTGCGGCCTTCCGGAAGCGCGTCCATTTCGGTTGCTTTAAGCGGCTGCACCGATGCCTGTATGCTCATTTCTGTCGGGTCAGCAATGGTATATCTGCCATCGTCACCAAGAACAGGCTTTTCAGCATATCGCCAAATTTTTATTGGACGTCTAAAACTGCTCGGCATAAAATCACTCCTTGCTGATAAGGTTGTATCGTACAGACTGCCGCATATGCCCGGTATCAATTAACGGCCGGCTGCTACGTTTTCGCTTTATTGTCGATGGTGCATTCGGCGTAAAAGGTCCGCTCGTAATTTTCTTTTGAACCATTCCCTCTATGCTCTGTCCAACTACACGCATAGCAGCTTCAGGGTCTGTTCCTTCAATCACTGACTTCACGGCATTTGTCGCAAGCTTGGTTATTTGCGCTTGCTTCTCGTCCACGGTCGCTCTCAGGAAGGAACGCTGCGGGATTTTAATTGTGCGGGCTCTGCGCGCGTGCGTACTGCTGAAATTCGCTTTTTTGCGTTTAACAAAGCGGCCGCCGTTGGCAAAACTTCCGTCACGCTTCAACTTGCGGTTTATCGTTACGGTATCAGCCTGCTGGGTTATTGTGCCGCCAAATTCATGCACGGCAGCAATCCGCGCAAGCGTGGTTTCGCCATCTTCCGTCATCGTGCCTGACTGTATGCCGACAGTAACTTCTTTTTTGCTTAAGCGGTAAAGCTCGCGCATTACCTTGCTCCAGCCCAAGTCCTTGTCGGTAACCATCAGCCGAACCTCGTTGCCGCAGCAAGAATACGCATGTCGCGTATTTGTTTAAATAAAATGCCGTAAGCAGTTTTATCGTAGGCGTCAGCTCCGCTGCCGCTACCTGAAGCACCGCTACCCGCACTTCCATAGCTGCGTTGCAGGTCGCCCTCTTTTTCAGATACGATATTTCCGGCGATAACAGCCCCGCTGCTTGCGCCGCCTTCGGCTATAAGGTTTTGATATGCCAAGCGGTGTGCCGTTAAATAAACAAGGGCCTGTGGATACAGGTCCCCGAATTTACTCTCGCTTATCATCGGCTCTGCCAGTTTGCGGTATGCCAACACCATATCGTCCGTGGCGTCAGCAAGGTCAGGTGCCAGCAGCCTAAACGTTTTTAAAAAATCGGTGTTGTCAAGCATGGCAATCACGCTTCAGCAGCTTTAATCAGCGCAAGCACGCTCGCTTTATCATCTGCGCCGGTAAGGTCAATGCCTTTGGCTTCAGCGTAGGCAATAAGTTCTGCTTTGGTCATTTCATCAACAGTTTTATCTTTTTCAGGCTGGGCAGCTTTCTTTGGTTTTTCGGCTACCTTTTCTTCCTGCACGCCTTCAACGAGTTCTTTGCGTGCAATCATTTTCTTGATAATTCTGTTGTTTTCGCATTCTTCCGGTAAATCAACAGTTGCGCCGGGCAGAATCATTACTGCACCTTTAGTAGTGCCAATGGTAATCAAACGAGCAGCTTTATTGGTAACAATCATCTTTTTTAACCTCCTTAAATAGCAAAAGCGCCCTTGATGGGCGCTTTGTTGTATTTGGTTGTTTTACCGCTATATTAAATGCCGGAAGCAAGGCATACAGACAGCGGATAGTAAACGATAATGCCAGCGGTGCTGGATTCGCAAGGCACAACAAACTCAAGGTTTCTGTTCTGCGGAGCCAGCTGGTTGTACGGCAGCGGCAGTTCAAGAGTCAATGCGTCAGCAGCATTGCGGTAAATAAGCATTACATCATCACCGTCATCTGCACCTTTCATTTCGTGTACAGGTTTAATGGTTTTGATGTATGGGTTATTTTTCAGGAAGAAGCTGAGAATGGTGAAGCCGCCGGAATCGGGCAGCAGAGTAGCTGCAATGTAGTTGTACTGGTCAATCGGCAGCAAAATGGTATCCGGAATTTCCACGCCGTTGGTGGAGTCAACGATAGAAGATACGGCATTGTTCATGTCGTCAATAATCTGCTGCGGAGTTTTGCTGGACCATTCAGTTCCGCTGGAAGTACCGGTGGCAGGGATGGTGTATTTGGAGATATTCGGATTGTCAAGAATGCCGACAATGCCGTGTTCTGCATCGCCGTGGAAAGCAATGCGGTTTACGGTATTATCGTTGGCGCGGCGAGCTGCTTCCGCTTTGCGGGTAGGCAGGTTTTTGCCGGCCATGCGGGAACGGCGAATATCTTTAGTGCTGTAACCGTAAGAAACGCCGATGCTGAATACTTTTACAGTGTTCAGGGTGCCTTTTACATCAGCACGCGGCAGGTCGTCTGCGTAGTTGGAAATGATTTTTGCCATACCAACCATGTCATAGCTTTCGTAGCTGATGGTGTCAGCACCGGCATCAGCTTCGGAGCTTACAGGGAACAGTGCAAGAGCATTGTTTGCGGGATATTTTACGTCATAAGCTTTGGATTTTACGTAATCCAGCTCACGAGCAAAGAAAATAGATTCGTTTGCATCAAGTCGGCCGGTGCTCTGAATGGCAGCCAGGTCTAATTCATCATAATGCATATGTGGCATTTATTTATTCCTCCTTTAATTCAGGTAATAAAATAAGCGACAAGCCTTATTAGCTGTCGCCTACAGTGTTGTTGATGGTGACGTTTGCGTGACCTACTTCGATTTCAGCCATGCCTTTGGCAGTAGTTGAAGTCAGAAATACGCAGGATACACCGGGTGCTTCGATGCCGCTGGCAACAGCTTCATCGGTAAATGCTTTTTCGGCAATTTTGTAGTTGGCAATTTTACCTGCGGTAACGGCTTTGCTTACCGGTACCCAGATGCGGCCACGAGTCAAAACGCCTACCGCATAGCCAATCGGATAATAACCGTCAGTAGTGCCAGGTTCTTTGTGTTCGTGGATTACAATGCCAATGGCATCTTTAACAGTGCCGGAAGCAGGCAGTTTTACTTGTTTTTCCGCATTGGTGCCGCGGATTACAAGGTCCCCCGGGTTAAGTACTACTTCGGCAGCAAAGCTGTCAACGGTTTTGCAGCTTAAATCTGCCAGCTGCCCTACAATTGCCGGGCTCATTTCGCCATACTGTGCCATATTATTCATCCTCCTTTTTGTTAATCATGCCGTCAATCATATCCTGACGGTGCTGTGCAGCGGATTTAACTTCGCCGCCGCTATTGTTGTTGTCGTTATTAAAGATTTTACGCATCTGATCGCCTGCAGCATTGCTGTCAAGGTCGCCGCGAATGCTGTCATAATAAGCATTTACATAATCATCAGACTTGCCGTCAAAATTCAGGCTGTCGCCGCGTACAGCTTTGATGATGGCAATCTTCAATGCTTTGTTGTCCATGCCGTCTGTTTTATCGCATTTTGCCTTTTTGGCATCTGCTTCCAACTCGGCACGTTCTTTGACTTCTTTTTTTGTGTCCTCAACAGCCTTGTCTACGGCGGCTTTTTTATCAGCCTCGGCAGCGTCAACTTTGCTTTTAAGACTGTCGCGTTCAGCAGTCATGGCGTCAAGTTTGCCCTGCACGCCATCACGCTCGCCGGTCATAGCGTCCAGTTTGGTCTGCAACTCGGTCTTGCTGGCAGTAACACCGGCAAGGGTTTCTTTGGTTGCGGTAAGTCCTGCTTCTGCTACGTCTGCACGAGACTGCAACGCAGTAATGTAATTGGCAACGGCTTCGGGCACTTCATGCTCAACGCCGTCAATTTTAAATTTGCTCATGTTTTGTGTTCCCTCGCTTTCGATAATTTCGTCGCCGTCACAGTTCAGCCGGGCTTTCATTCCGGCACGTGCCACAGGCACAACGGCTAAATGGTTTATGCGGATATTCCGCTGTATTGCGTCATATGCTTGACCGTCCGGCGACACGCCCGGCGTTTCCTCGCAATCGCAGCGGTAACCCAAAGACAGCTCGCGGTGCTTGCCGATTTTATCAGGCGCAAAAATAACAATATCGCAGGCAACATACTTCTCATCCTTCGGGTAACCGTCAGACAAAATACTGCCGATGGCTGTGCCAAAGGCGTTGGCTGCGGTAATCTTGCCTTTTTTCGGATGTAGCACCGTGATGGGTTTGCCGCGGAAGCTGTTTAGCGCATCGCTGGCAAAAACCTCATCTGCCGGCCGGTATTCGCGGCGAATTGTACCATCAGGATTGCGGTACTCGTAAACGCCGGTTCGCGCAACTATCGGAGAGTCACGCATAAAACCATCAGTGTCAATAACCGCACCGGCAACAAGCTGTAAACTGTCATAACGCTGTACGTTTCTCAATTTAATCACCCCCTCCCCTTAAAACTGGGTATAAAAAAAGCACCTAAGTTAAAATTACTTAAGTGCTTTAGTTATTGATATTAAATTTTTGCATGAAAAAACACTTAAGTCGTTTTAACTTAAGTGTTTTTTGTTTGACTTATAATTTTTCGGCAGTAACAATATTCACAGATAATTTAGGAGATTTATTTATCAAAATTTGTTGAAAACTTCCATAACAAGAACAATATTTTTTTATGTTTTCCTTGTTTATCTTATCAGAATACTTAACTTTTTGGCACAAATAAACTTTTAAATCAGTTTTACTGTGATTTTTAAGTTTAAAAAACCGACATAAGTTTTGAATATTGCTCTGTTCAAAGATTGTCATTAATTCGTCTTCAAAATTTTTATTTTGAACTAGAACAAATAATTTGCCAATCTTTTTTAATGTTTTGATATTATTAACTATGTTTTTTAATTGAACATCCTCAATGCAATCGGTATCTATAATAGCAAAAATTTCATCAACTTTTTTAGTCAATATACTGCTAATAGGCTTTAATTCTTCCTGCATTAGATTAAATTTATATATCCTGCCCGGCGATATAAGTTCCGCTTCTATCAATTGTTTAAAAAAACGAACTTCGATTTCCCCTTCGACTATATAAATTCGTTTATTCATGATTGTTCCCCTCAAAATAAACATCTAAATCGCTATAATCCGGCAGAATACCGAAGTAATCGTTTTCATAATAGTTTTTAAGGCTTCTGTCATTTTTATTAAATTTATCATTGACAAAGAAGGCCTCATTAAACTCTCCGTTGCGCCTAAAAAGCATAAACGCATTATAGGGAATGTTTAAATCCAACAATTCAATGTTATGAGATGTGAAAAACACCTGTGAGTCACGCTGAACCAAAAACGCCTTCTTTATTAGATAAGCCTCAAGTTCGCTGTGTAAATGCGGTAATTTTTCATCAACAAAAATTATGCTGTTGCGTTCTTTTTTCATTTCTTCTAACACATTTAAAAATGTCAGCGCTTCATATGTTCCATGAGAAAGTCTGTTCCTGTCCGCTTTTCTTAAATCACCATCAGGGATTGTTAGAGTTTCGCCATTTCTAAATGCTATAAGATAAGAATTATTTTTAATTTCTTCATCATCAGGACGCAGACGAACAACACTTTTTATTGAATTATCGATAATCGGCAGAATTTTATTTAATAATTCAATCGGTATATCAATAGTTGTTTCTTTAGACTGTTCTGCAAACGAAGAAAATAAATAATGAAATTTAACATTACCCATTAAAAACCTAAGCAGTGTTTCATTGTTGGTGTCTTTTAAAAACTTTGAATAAAAAGGCTTTACGGCATCATCATTTGTGTCCAAGCGAGACGCTGGGTCATTAATGTAATTCCTTTCCACTCTGTCCTTAGACGACATTAATTTTTCGCGAAGTTTTTTTATGTTGTAGCTATTATATATTTTTTGCTTAATCCAAACTTCACTAATTAGCCCATCAACGTTAAAAATGCATTCAACCCTATAGGCTGTTTTATCTATCGCAAATTCAACAATAAAGCTGGCCTCTTTATCCTTATCGTAAATTACTTCCGAAAGGTTAAGATATTTGCTTGTAACCTCTCGACCTAATATAAAGTTGTTAACTGCACACAGTAATTTGCCAAAAGTAGTTTTGCCAGCAGCATTACCACCCATCAATACCATGCTTTTTCGAACCTTAATTTTTGATTCAGGGAACAGACTATCATTATCAGGGAAAGCACTGTTTACCTTACGTTCATAGGTAAAATCCAAATAAAAATCACGGAACATGAATATATTATTGCAATACATTGATAATATAACCATATTCATACCTCCTTTTATCAAATTTTACCATAAACCTGTATTATTTCGCAATAAAAATCCAGTTTTTGGAATTTAATTGTTTGTAAAGTTCGCATGAAAAAACCGCCTAACGCACAATGGTACAGGCGGTTTTAATCGTCACTTTCTATTTCTTCGTCAGTTAAATCCGGAAGTGTTTCAATCCAAGCAGCAAAATCCATTTCGCCATCAAGTACAAATTGATCCTTTACTTGCTCCATTTAATCCACCCCTTTCTATCAGCCCAGCTGATAAATTTTTGCAAAACTTTAGTTATTCCAGTATCATCTGTTGGCTTTCCGTTTTCCGAATAAATTCTTCTAAGCTTTGCTGTTGCCTTAATTTTATTATAGCTTCCTGTCTTTGTCAACGCTTCAATTTTACCTTGATTGGTTATAATCGAAAGTGTTTCAACTTCATCAGTCATAAGGAAAAATCTAATGTCGGTATTAGAAAACCATCTGTTTCCGGGATGATTATGCATTACCCATGACTGCTTAGTTAAGTATATTTTTTTCAACGCTGCTCCCTCAAATTCCAAATTAGAACGTTTTCCCTTCTGTATCGCATAATCTTTAAAAAGTTTGTCCCATACAAAAGCGACTTCATTTGAACTGTTATTATTTTTGGAATATTCCAAGAGCATTTTATGCGCATCTGTAATACGCTTACATTCGGAAACATTTCGTCCATAAAAATTTATAAGCGGAACCTGATTTATTATATCATCTGTAATAACAGTAATATTTTCAAGATTAACCCTGTTTTCTTTTATTATTGGAAGTTCCGTTGCCCTGTTAGGCACAGGCTGACCGTCCGGCGTAGCATTGGCCACATTCCAGCTTTCGGTGTCAATAATAGATATTGCTACGCAACGGCAGTTGTAATCCATGCCGGGATGTAACGCAGGGGCTGGATTAATTCTCCTGCCGTTTACCTCGCCGGGTGTGTTGCGTTTCCAATAATAAAGCTTGCCTTCTTTTTCCCAGTGGCTCTCACGGACACGCTCGTCACGGCTTGTTGACCACTCATAGAATTTTATGCCCGCCTCCTGCTGCCGGATTTTGGTGGTAATCGCATTTAAGTTGCCAATCTCATTGCGGGCTATAAACTTTGCACGATTATCGGTAATATCATACAAATGCTTTACATCAGCATAGACATCTTTATACAAGCTGCCGCGCTGTACGGCATTGCTGATAATAGTGCCAAGCTTGTCTGTATAGGTACTAACGATGCTGTTTATAAGCTGCGACTGCGAAGCATACCATTCGCTAGTAATTTTATCTAACAATGCAGTATTACTCATAAAAACATCAACGCCAAGGCAATTTTTAAAAGCCTTATTCATGTTTTGCCTAGCGATATTATCAACGCTGCTTATAATACGCTGCACTTCATTAAGCGCAGCCTCTCGCACTCGGCTATTATTAAACCGCGCAGTTACTTCGTTTATAATATCTTCACTATCGGCATCCTGCTTAAGCGATGGTTTTATACTTGGCAACAACTCATTAGTATATTTACGCAGTTCCCTAACTACAGCACGTAACACGCGATAATAATCACGTTCTGCGCTGTTTGGATATTGAATTGTAACATTCGGCCGCAAATAGCGCGGCATTTTATTATTCGTTACCATTTAAATCATCATCTACATTCGGGTCAATGTCTTCTAAATTTAAAGGCGATTTACTGATAGGATAATCAGTATTTTCTTTTAAATACTTGCGCGCCTCACTATCGTCCATTAATTGATTATTCTTTAGTAAAGCAACGGTTTCAATTTCAATTTTCTGTCTCTCTGCCTGAAGTTTTTCTGTTTCTGCCTGTTCTTTTTGAGTCGGAACCCAAAGAGCATTAAACTTAATACTCCAGTCTTTAATTTCCTTCCCGCCTGTTGGGCCATCGTTGCAAAGCATTAACGTGCGAATTAATTTTTCCAGCTGTGGTTTTAACTGTCTACGCTGTATGCCGGCCACCATGTTGTAATAATTTTCGAGGTCACCGGCTCCAGTACTGTTAAGCCCGGCCGGAGAACGCCCGAACAAGACAGTAAATGGAATCCCTGTAAGGCCGCAAATATAAAGCCCAAATGAATCTAACAAATCCGGTATTCCCGTTAACGGAATATTAAATACCTGGTAATCATCATTATTACCAATGGCAATGGTATTTAAAATATTGCGTGCCAAGTCGATAATATCAAGCCGTTTTTGTACAAGTTCTGTGCCCTCATCACTTTGTAACATTGCAGCCAAATTTTCAAATTTAATAAGTGCTGTACTTAAACGTTCCAATGCGTTTAGGCCTGTAGCCTGCGCTGTTTCGCAACGGTTAATAGCTTTAATTACACCGTCAAGGCAGCTCAGGCCTGCACCATTCCGCAAAATGCGTTCATATTCCGGAAGCATGTCGCCATCAAAAACCAGCAGTCTGCTATGATGTATGTACAGCATCTGTCCGCTTCTCGGCGGTGTTATCTGATACCATTCTGTATTGCCGAAATTTGGGTCAAATGGGTCATCATTGATAAGCATACCGCTTAAATCGTCCTGAATACAGCTGCCGTCATATACTTGCATTGCTTTAATATTGCGGAGTCGTTGATAGTTTATAGGTTCTTCTTCTGTGCCGCCATCATCCGTAATCATAAAAATGCAGCTACGTCCATAATGGCGTGCCCAGGTCAAAGCTTCAATCAATTTATCCGTGGCACAAAGTCTTTCAAGTGCTGGAATAATAATCGCTTCTTTATCACCCTCAACTTCAAATCCATTTTTTAATGCAGCTTCCGCTGGCAAAGATGATATGCGCCGTGCAAGCGCATTTTTCCAAAGCCGCTGCAATTGCATATCATTCAGTGGAACATTACTATTATAAAAATCATTATTTTTCATGTATTGGCGTATTCCAGATTTAATAAAGGCATCAATAAACCCGTCATTACGCATAGTACTTTTATTTCTGCGCTTTTTACTCAACTTACAAAACCTCCCCAACTGGTAATTGTAGCCAGTGTATTAAAGGCATCACTCGATGCATCCACCATATCATCATGCGCGCTTTCTGGAAAAGCTTCGAGTTCTGAAAAATATTTCTCATTCCACGGCCCTGCTAACACCAACACATTACCAGCCTGCCATTGTGCTGAAAATGGCTCAGCGCGTGTAATTTTATTGCCACTCGGTCGAATAGTAGATACATTAAATCCGGCCAGATGTTTAATATAACTTGCAGCCTGGTCTTTGCCAGCTTGTCCTGGGTCTTGCGGTACCGTTACCCGCACATATTTGTAGCGGGCACGGTCAATGGTAGCTATATTGCGCGTCAATTTACGTACCTCATTTGCCGTAACCTGTGCACGCTGTACATCAGCCACAATAAACATACCATTATCAAGCCTACCCATCAGTACGCCTGCAGTAGCGTCAGGGTCAGGATTTGCTGTTGATGGTACCGTTGCAGCCAAGTCCCAACTGCGTACCCACTCAATGACATTATGTGGTATAGCATTTACTATCTGCACCTGCGACCGTTTAAAATACAACCCGGCCGAAGGGCGAATAAGCCAGTTCCCGTTCTCAAGGCGTTCACGTTCAACGGTGCCTTGGGCGCGTAGCGCACCTAGATAACCGGGGTCTTTTTCCATCAGAATTTTATTGTCACTTAATTTACTGGCAATAAAGGTAAAACTTTTTACCTGCTCTGGAATTATATCGGGCGACTGCTTAACAACATCATCCGGGTTATCGCCCCAAATAATATCATCACCCATGCGCGTGAAATACCGTATTTTGCCGCTACGTTCCGGTATCGCATAACCAGTTTCAGGGTCCCAATACCATTGAATAAATTTTGCTACCCAACTATCGGCATCCGGGTTTGTTGTGCCACGAATATATGGCCGTACACCACAAGTAGAACGATTACGCGATAACATATACCAAAACTGACTTGCAGTAAAATGCGTAATCTCGTCAAAACCAATCAACGGTATTTGCGCACCTTGATATCCAAACTTATCATTTTCATACTGCAAATGCGCAAAGGTTATTTTAGCTCCGCTCTTAAATCTGATGGTAGGACGTGGGTTTTCCAACGGAATGCCGCCGATGGGCATATACATCTGCTTGGCATTATCCCAAAGACCGCCCTCGTTTTTTATCTGGTTGCTGTTGCGCCTGAAAATCGTTGCGCCGAAGTGCTTGTTATTTATATGGCGCAGGCATTCCATTAATAAAGCATAGGTTTTCCCGCCACCTGCCGCGCCGCCGTAGAATGCGATATCAACAGGAGTTGATAAAAACATTTCCTGTGGACCGGGCTGCGGTCTAATTATTATCGGTTCCATCAGAGCCGCCTCCTTCTCCATCAGCTGGCAATTTATCACGTCCGTTATCCGGCAGATAAATCATTACCTGCGGCATGCCGGTATTTTCAGATGCCTCGGGCGTTTTTTGTTCGGCAATTTTACGCTCCAGCGCAAGTTTTGCTTCGTCAATAGACTTTTTGTGTTTATCCATTGAATCTAAGCCGTAATATTTAAACAGTAAATTCAAGGCTTGCATGCGGTCTGACATTTTTATCTTTATGCCAAACTTATCATTGCCAATAGATTCAATCAAAGAGCCATCAATTTCTTCAGCGCTTTTCATGGTAATTTCTCTACCATTCTTGCTGATATTTACAACATGGTTTATGTCAGCAAAGGCAATGCGTTGCAATCGTTCTATGATGTCCGCTTCGTTTGCAAACAGCAGTTCCTTTCGCAAAGCTTGAAGCCGTTTTATTTCGTTGATAATTTTCGGCTTTTTCATTAACCGGCAAGCTCCAACCCTCGCCGAGCCATCAGTGTTGACTTTAAACCCAGCTTGTATATAAGCTTGCTTTGCATTAAAACATTCAAGGTAATATAAAACAAAGAGCTTTTCTTGCTCAGATAGCTCCTCGTTCTCATCTACCTCATCAATTAAGGCCTTTACTACTCTTTTGCTCTTTGGAGTACTACGCTTATCCTTTATTTTCGTGTGGAGTACTCCGTTTATTTGGTCATCCCATTTATCTTTGCATTTCCAACCGGAAACGCTTTTTTCGGGCACATTCAATTGCCTTGCGATTTCCCGCAGCGGCATCAGGCCTTTACTGTTTTTATAAAGTTCGTATGCCTGATCGCGTTCAGGACTTCTCGCTTTTGGCATTGACCGCCACCTTCCTTGTATTAAAAAAGCACCCACTAAAAAGCAGGTGCTTAAAAATCAGATTTTAAAATTCAGGTTCACCGTATAGCCTACGGTATTCCATCATGGCTTTGGTATCAGGCGGTACGTGCCTTTTCCTTTTCTTTATCTTGGCCGGCCGCCCGTCTTTTGAAACTATTATTTCTGTTTCCTCAATCTCGTAGCCAAGAGCACGTTTTAATAATGCTGCTTTTACTAAGTTATCATCTTGCTTGCTCATTGCAAATCCACCCCAGTTTCGATATAATATTTGGCGAGATAGCAGCTGCAAAAGTGTGGCCACACCATTTTTGCTATCTCCCTCTACGCCGGGGGGATTATCTTCCGGTTTTGGACCAGGTGTTGACGCACCTGGTCCTTTTTATTTGCCGAAATGAGCTTTTACCCCCCCAGTCCGCAAAAGTGCATAATGAGAGGATAAAAATATTTAATTTATTTTAACCGGGTCTTGACCGGTAAATTCTTTATAGCGATTTAAAATAACCTGCGCATAGCGTGGGTCAAGTTCCATCGTGCGACAGCTGCGTCCGATTTGTTCAGCCGCTATCAAAGTACTACCACTGCCGCCAAATAAATCCAGCACAATATCATTCTTGCGGCTGCTATTACTGATAGCCTTTGCGCATAAAGCAATAGGCTTCATTGTTGGATGTTCTCCGTTGCGCGTAGGCTTATCCACAAAAATCAGTGTTGAAGCATCTTCGGCATCAACAACTTCGTAATCATCAACACGAAGTTTTAAATCACGCAAGCCAAAGCTGATAGTAAGTAACTTTTACCGTCAACATCTTTGCTTACCGTTACCGGGTAAGTTTCCGGTATAACGGTGCTTTGCCTTCGTCCGCCATAAAAGTTATGCCCGGCGCCAGGCTTCCAGCCATACAAAATAGGTTCGTGCTGCCATTGATAATCTTGCCGGCCAAGAGTAAACTGATTTTTTACCCAAATCAGGCACTGCTTAATTGGCCATCCTGCCTTAGCCATAGCACCGCGAAAATCACTACCCGCACTGTCAGCATGGCACACATAAATGGCACCGCCAGGCTTTGTTACATCAAACATACACTTAAATGCCGCCAATAAAAAAGCGTTAAATTCTTCGGACGGCATATTGTCATTCTGAATGGTTAATTTTTCATCCGTGCCACCTTCGTAAGCAACATTATACGGCGGGTCTGTAAAAATCATATCGGCCAGCTCACCGCCCATAAGCTTCTGCACATCTTCCGATTTAGTGCTGTCGCCGCACATCAACCTATGTCTGCCAAGCTGATAAATATCGCCAGGCTTAATGTCAGGTTCTGTAATGCTATCCAGCGCACCGCTAACATCAAAGTTATCTTCCTCGACCTGCTCTTTTTCAACGCTTGCCAGCAATGAAGCTATATCTTTATCGCTAAAACCCAAAAGGCCAGTATCATAATCACCTGCATCCAGTTCGGCAACTAAACGGCTTAATTCATCCTGGTCCACTTCGGACAGTTCAGCAATGCGGTTATCGGCAATCATATCTGCCCATTCTTCCGCTTCGCTTGCATAATCCTGCAAGTCTACCGGCACTACTTCGCAGCCTAACATCTGTGCAGCCATTAACCTGCCATGGCCACGAATTACAAACCCGCTACGCTACCATTACGCCAACCTTCCGTTTGGCAGGCTGCCGAGGAATTGCACCCCTGTCTGCGGATTTGGAGTCCGCTGTTTTGCTAACTAAACTATCAGCCCATTGGATTGCCGGAGCGGGATTCGAACCCGCGACTTCGGATTAAAAAGCCGCGCTCTCCCTACTGAGCTACCCGGCAATTATTGCAGCACAAGCGATGCGCTGCATAAACTCCGCGGAAAATGGTGGATAAGGGCGGAGTAGTGCTTATCCACTTATTATAGCTGTATGCCTTGCCGTCCCGCGGACAAATGCGGCGGTTACTACATACAGCATTATAAACGGCACGGGGACTTACTGTTTAGCATTATGCGCATCTCATCGATAAACACGCCCCGTATTTCAATACCGGCCCGGCGCTAAGTCCCAAACAATATGCGACCCGCGCCAAAGTCGGCAAAACAAAAAGCCGGTACAGCTGCATATCACATGCTGTCCGGCTTTGTTTTTATATAAAATTTTACACTACTATTTTACCACGATGTATAGCGTAAAAAGTCCTGGACTAATTGTGAAATATTTGTGAACTGTTTTTTACTTTGGGTATTTAAAATTAATAAGTTTAAATGGCAAATCAAGTAAGCCTTCATGATATGCAACTGCTGCTGTATCAGATAAAAATCCATCCAGCAAAGTAAAATAATTGCTTTTGCTTATGCCCATCAGGCCAGATGTTACTTCCGGCGACTCATTTTTCAAGTATCGCCGCATAATAATTTCTGTTGTGCGCTGATGCCTCTCATCAGCATTTTGCTGATAATGATAAATCATAGCATCAAGTACGCTAATCCACCGTTCTGGCTTCTGTACGGTTATCCGCTCGCCGCGGTCGTTGGCAATCTCTACCATCTCAACTTCGGCTGCATTGCGAATGGCTGCGTTACCAGTCGGGTCCGGGCGAGTATAACCAACATTACCAGTCTTGCCTCCGAGGTCTTGCCTTTCAAGTTTTGCCTGCCAGACCGCCGCTTCTATGGCGTTGCGCTGGCGGTATTTTGCATTAATTATATTTAAGGTTTTGCGACTAATCACGCTCATTACTTTTTTAAGCCTCCTCGAAGTCAATATCCGGGTACTTATACAGCAGCATTTTACGTTTCAACAGATATTCTTTAGTGCGACAGCCTTTGGTATCAATAACCTTCTGCCGACCGTCACTGTAAGTCACAACAAAATCCGCAACATACTTAATTCCTTTAATGGTTTTCCTGCCGCGTTTAAACGGCGGCTGCAGTTCAAAAGGAACTTGCAATTCAATAGTTTTAATAATTCCAGCCCATTTTAAAGGCAGTAGCTCATCGGCGTAATAGTCACGTTCCTTTTTGCTGTCAAAAGCGATGCCGTCATAATACGCAATCTTGTTGTGGTATTTGCTTTCGCTTTTTCCGGCAGCAGATACCTGCTTTACATTGCCGATGGTACTCTGTACTTTAACATTCGGCGGTAACACTTCCCAACGTGTCATGTTATCACCGCCACTCGTTAAAATAAGGCTACAGCCTCAAAGCCTGTCAGCTTGTTGCTTTTTTCATGTTCCTGGCTTTTCTTTTCTCGCCTGAAATTGTTTGCATATTCACATGTCGCCCAGTGCGGAATAAATCCAACACAATCGGTAACTGCGTCTACTATCGTGCAGGCAACTATGCGTCCGTCTGCAGTAACAACGCGGTCTTTATTACCAAGAAGGCTGTAATATACTGCCGCAGGATTAACCGGCAGCCATTTGCCGTTAGTAGTTCTGATAAATTTTATTGGTTTGCCACATTTACGGCAGTTTGAGGTTTTAGTCAGCATATCTATATACCTTCTTTGTTTAATTTTTTATTTAAATCAGCATTATACAACCAAAATCCTTTTTGAACCGCATTGCCGTTATTTTTGCGGTAATCATCACAAGCCAGCATTTCTGGTCGCACAAAATAATATAAGTCCCTTATAGCGCAGTACGGTTCACCGCTACCGTCATCAAGCATATATATGCAGTTGCCGCAGGTTTTAATCATGGTTTTGTTCCTGCTCGTGGCAATACCGCATATATGCCATGATTGCACTATAAACAATAATATCATCAAGGCTTTCATCTACTTTGTCGCCGTCAATTCCGTTGCGTTCAACATGCACAACGTGTTTTCGCCTATATCCTTTTGCTTCTTCATACATTGCAGCAAAACTATCGCTGCCGTCGCACAATAACGCACCGGCGCGGAAGTTTGCCAACGGGTCGCCGCCTACGCTATACTGCCGATTTTTACGCTTAAACAGTTCTTTAAGCTCGTCCAGTTTATTGCAAATAAAATGTGTAAAATCAGCCATTTGTTTGGTAGTTGCATTTGGCATTGTTTTTGCATCGTCTTCACCTGGCTCTACGCACTGTTCTTTGCGCTCTGTCCCATTGCTAAAACCAATGTCTAAATGTAAGTCATTGTCGGCTTGAGCCACAAGTACACCATCGTTAAGTATAACTCCATAGAGCGGCGAACGCGCCGAGCAGGTTGGTATAATTTCCCTGACTTCTCCTTCAACCAAGACTTTGTCGCCCAATTTAAATTTCAGTTTTTCCATTTTCTTCTGCTCCTTTTAGAATGGTATCTCCTCATCAAACGGCACCTGTGAGCCAAAGCTCTCCATATTTGCGCTGCCTGGTGCTGCATCGCCTGCTTGTGCAGGGTTTGTTGTTCCAGGTGTATACCCTTTTCGTTCAACAAAATAAACAGCACCCGCAATAACCTCAGTCACATAATGTTTTTTACCGTCCTTTTCATAACTGCGGATTTGCAGCCTGCCTTCCACAAGGGCTCTGTGACCTTTCCCAAGGCTATTGCCGCATATTTCGGCAATTTTACCCCATACTACGATATTGATAAAATCGGCTTCCCTCTGGCCATCTTGATTAGCGAAGGGTCTATCAACTGCTAGCGTAAACTGGCAGACTACCTTGCCTGTAGTGGTGTAACGTACTTCCGGTTCACGCGTTAAGCGACCCATTAAAAATACTTTGTTCATTTATAATCACCTTTCTTCTTTTTCAAAATAGCAGGCCAAACAATTGATACAACGCTTAAAATACCTAAAATAACAAATAATTTCATAGCCTCTTACCTCATTCGCCATAGAAGCGTATTATGCAGCAATATTATAGCGGTTCCGGTTTTTATTGCTGTTAAAGGCTCATCTACCAGTAGTAATATAGTTACTTCTAAAGTTAGTAAAACCGCCAAAATTAAATTCATAATTCATCCTACCTATACCTTTTAAGATAATATTCAAGCGTTCCTTTAGGTATTCCAAAGCTTTTAGCAATACTTTCCACATCTTCGCCGCTATACAACCTGGTAAACAGTTCTTTATGATGTGTTTCCCAATCAAAAGCTGATTTTATTGGCGTATTGCGCAGGAACGGCACAAAGTCAGGAATTTTTATTTCTTGTTTTATTGGTTTAACCTTAACGGACTTTTTGATAATTACAGCATGTTCGCCGCGGATACAAGGATTTATGCCAAAGAATGGACAAAAATAAACATCATCTCCGCAGTGATGCACGCGGTAGCATTTTAAACAGTTAATGATTTTGTTATCATTCATTTTCCCGTGCTCCCAAAGCCTTTAGCGCCGCGCTCAGTTTCCGACAGTTCGTCAACTTGCACAAGGTCTACATCTTCATTCTTATCAACAATTATTTGGGCAATGCGTTCACCGCTTTTAACAACAAAACTAAACGCAGTTAAAACTGTTTTCTGAACGTCTTGCTCAAACTTTGTTTTAACGCATTCTCCAATAAAACAAACCTCTCCGCGATAATCACTGTCGATAATACCTACGCTGTTGGCCATTCGTAACGGCGTTTTTAATCCAGTACTACTGCGAGGATATACTTTAGCGTGATAACCTGGTGGCAATTCCATTGCAAAACCCAGTTTAATTAAAACTGGTTCATTTCCGACAACGACATCTTCTCTCGCAAAGCAATCCCACATTGCTGCGCCTGCTGTTTTTTTAACTGGCATTTTGCCGCCGGGTAAAAGTTTAATTTTTACGATTGGTTTATTCATCTTTTACCATCCCTCATGTTCCATGCGCCAAAAGCGCCTTGCATCAAGCGATAACCTGCGGTTGAACAATTGCAGTCATGACAGTAGACGTAATACTCCACAATACCTGCTCTCCGTTCCTCTTTCCCTCTTAAAATAAGTTTTCCGCCGCAAAACGGGCACGGTTTTAATTCGGTCATCTTTATTTCTGTCATCCTTGCTGCTCCTCTCTTTTTTGCAGTTCATCTTTCAGCCTGTTAAGCATTGGCGTAAGGTATGTTGTATCATCTATCCTCCACTCCCACGCTGGCCATTTATGCGACATATCGACTTGCGGTATAAGCTCCATTACCTGGCAAAGCAGCTTGTACAATTCCTGTTGCTTCTCGCCTTTTTCGTCCTTTAGGTACAGCTGATAATCCTTAATGTGCGTTTTTAAGCGTGAGAAAAAATCTATCTCATAACGCTTGTTGCGCTCTTGGTCAAGTTCCGTGACATACTGCTCTCGTTCAATCTCACGAATAAACTGCTTGATAAACTCCGTATGCAGTACATCAAGATTATCAAGTATTACATCGCCTACACCGTACATAGCCTGTGTTGTATGGCGCCCTACGCAGTACCTAAAAGCAGCCACCATCAGCCAATTAATACGGTCTTGTGGGCCTTTAATCATAACTTCGCTCACGCTTACACCTCCTGTTACAAATACCTGCTTAATTTTTTAACAGCTACCGATACAATCTCACGGCGGGAACAATAGTCCCGCGCGTGTTCTATGTCCTTTGTTTCAATAAGCGGTACAAAACCGTTTAATATGTTATATTCAAAAATCGCAATCCAGCCGTCGTTGCGGGAGCACAGTTTATATTCAACGCCGTTAAAACTTTCTGTTACAACTTTTTGGCATTGCTCTTTTTTCCACGCTTCAAACTCGGCTCTGTTCATTGGTTATACTCCCCACAAATACCGCAGCGCCTGCCATGTCCAAAAGCTGCCAAACTCATAGCATACACCGGCTACAAAAGCCAGCGTGCCTATGATAACGGCAATACTAAGTGCTATCTTAAAAGCTTCTTTCATCACAACCCCCACCTTTCGGCGATAAAATACGTTGCCATTGCCGACCATGTAATGCCTATAATCAAATCAACAACTCTAAATGTCGTTTGCCCGTAAAAGCAATACTCCAAAGTGCGCCAGTAAAAATCAATAAAAAGCATATTTACGCAAAATAAAATTATTTTATCCATTTTTATCCTTCTATTTACACAAAATTCAAAGGCGGTAGCGGCAACTCTTTGTCAATAGGTCGCCATAAATGCAAGCAGTTATTGTGAATGTTTACATAATCGCGTTCGCGTGGATGAATTTGTATAACAACTTCATCATCGTTAAAAAACAGCTTTTTGATATAACACATGTCGCTCCAAGTTGGCGTGCCTTTTCCGGTACTTGGCGATACACTAACGTGTTCCCAGCCGCCTCCATTGCTGGCTATAATAAAGAACCATTTTGCGCCAATTTGTATTTCAAAAAAACCGTTGCCATGGTCGCCGTTACATCCATGAAGTTCAAGCTCTTTCTTTGTTAATCTGTAACGATTAAGCATATTAAGATTTCTCATTTTCGCCACCTCAGTTTTTGACCGCAGTATTTACAATACGGCGGTTCATTATAACATTCAACAATCCACACCCAGCAATTTGGGCTACGTCTTGCATATAGTTTTTAGCCATAATTATTCCTCCACAACTTCCCAGCCCCATTCTACAAGCTGTTCATGCATTACTTCGTGCGCATATTTTTCAATTTCATCTTTACTCAAATTCTCATCAAGTTCTACTTCTACTTCATGGTAGCCATGTGCATAGCCAGTTTCTATCCAAACTTTTAACTTTTTCATTTTACACAACTCCAATCTAACCGTTGGCCACAACTTTCGCAGTATTCTGCACAAACTTCTTCTCCGCATCCAGGGCATAATTCAACTTTTGATTTCCCAACGCCAACAACCATTACTGCCTGCGGTCGCTGCTTATCCATAGCTTCTTTTATGTCGGCCGGCGGATTCCAGATATGGTCAACAAATTCAGCATGGCAATACGGGCACTCTTTGTCATCCCTTCCGCAATGCTTGTTGCAGGCGCTGCATGTATAACTTACGGTGCTTACCATTTTACGCGGGTCAAAACCGTGCGTTATTTTCGCAGCCTTCCGCCGTTCTGACTCTGCTACTCTTTCACTCTCTATAAAATCTTTGCCCATAACCTCGCGGGCCAGCACTTCTCCAATTTTCACTATTCATCATCTCCTTTGTTACCGACATTAATGTCGGTAACATCTACCATATACTGCGATTTGAACCATTTTAGGCAGCCCAGCCGCATATAGTCTAACATCTGCCATGGACTTAAAGGTTTAACTTGACGCCTTATTGCAGCTTTTTGAACTATTTCACATCTTCTGATGCCGCTGACAACAATAATGCCTGCTCCACATTCACCGGCCATACTTTTAAATAATTCCTTATCTTTTTTATACAAATCTTTAGGCAAGGCATAATATAGACTACGCACATCTTTAGAATCGTGATAATGTTTCTTTTTAAAATCAGCTTTAAAATCTGGAATCGAAATTTTTATTTCCACTTCTGTTAAATAATCATTTTTATTGATATAGATAAAGTCCGCTTCATAATTACCACCAGCCATCAAAACATTTGGTATTGGAATGCAACCTCTATCTATGCCAAAATGCCAGCCTAAAGCCCGTTGTATGTACTGTTCGTCCATTACGGCAATTCCTCCGAATGTTTTAAAAAATCAAACTCATAATGCCGCTTTAATTCTGCGCAGGCGTCATAAACATTTAAATCAGGCTCAAATAAATTTTCGCCTTTGCCACAATAACTATCAATTTGCCCCGATGGAAGCAGCTGTACTTCTCCATCATTCCAATACTGATATTTATTCCATGCTCTAATTTTTATAGGTTTTCCTTTACCAGTAAAAACAACCTCAAACGGAATATTTTCATCAATTAAATAATCCGTCATAATTTGCAATCTATTTATTTTGCCTAACTTCATCTTCTGCCACCTCGTCCATAACAGCACCACAATGCCAGCAATAAGGTACTTCCGCATCATCAGCGTGTACATCACCTGCGCCACAAACCGAACAGTCAAAATGCGCTTGTCCGTTTTTATCCCAATCGCTTACTTGCACCCAATGCCCGTGCTTGCGTTCTTCCACAGTTGTAACGTTATTGATAAGATAAATAGCATAATCCAGCCCGGCAAGCGTTCCTTTAGCATATATATCCATCGGTCCAAGTTTTACGCCTTTTTTCGCATGTTTAAATTTTTTAATTAAAGCATCTGCGTCAATCAGTCGCATTTTTAACCGTCCTTTCTCTGTAGTCGCCACGTTTAAAGGTTTTATCATACTTTTTGCCTTTGTCAGATTGTTTGTTCCAAACTTTTATAACATCCTCACGCGTTCTAATGCGTGATTCCGGAAATTCTACATCAACATGACAACAGCGACAGGAAATTGCATATTTCGCAAATATGCCTTTAGTAATAAGTAAATCCTTACTTCCACACCACGGGCACGGACGTTCAATTTTATCTAAAAGTTCATCTTTAGTCATTTTAATCTTCCCATTTTTCAAGCACTACAACGGGCTCAACACGCTCCCACCACATTTCATTTCTTGCGTAATAACTGCCGTAATAGCCTTCTAATGTGCACAAAACTTTACTTTTTTCCTTATCGCATACACTGATATCATCTTCGTAGATGTTAAACTTACCACCAAAACAAATGTTAAATTTTAAAAATTCTTCGATTTCTTGAGGTATGCGTTTTGTATTAAAAACATAAACATTGGTAGTGCCATCGCCATAGCCATTTGGTAAATTTACACAAAAACTATCATTTCCAACTGCTACGCCACCAATATCACTGTTTGTTTTAAAACATAAATCTGCTTCTTTTTTCAATCTATCAAACCAGTGCATTTAAATTACCTCCTTGAGTTTGCGTATCACTTTCGCCGAAATCTTTTAATAAAGATTCCATTCTTGCAAAACTTCTGCGGCACATCCAAATATCACTACTGTACATTGGCATGTACCAAATATTACCATCGTCCTTTGGCCAAAGACCGCGTGCATCATAGCTTGTCACTGGATTTGTTAAGGTGTTTTGCACCGCAACATAACCGGCACAGCCTAAAAGGCTTAGCTGTATATAGCACATCATGCCGGCCAGCTGGTCAACGTCCTGCGCTACGAACAATACTTGCTTCTGGTAGTTAACGCCCTTATTAAGACAGGCATTAGCGAAAGCTATAAGCAGCGCCCCGGCCCCGCATGCCGGGTCGTTAACATCTGCCCAGCCATGCCGACTAACTTTTTCTAAAACGCTTTCGGTTAATGTCATTGCTGCCATTAAGTGACATACGCTATATGGTGTAAAAAATTGCCCGCGCCATTCATTACCAAGGTCAAGCGCCATAAATAGTTCACCAAGAAAATCCTGCTGCTGATTAGCTTCAAGCCCTAAAGTTATTTCGGCAAGCATTTTTACAAAAGTTTCAAGTTCTGCTGCAGTGTACTTTTCCGCACATTGCATATAAAGCTTTTCCCTTGCCTCGCGCTGCGGATGCGGCACTGAATTGCAAATCGCCACGGCTGCCATTGTTATAAAATCCTGCCAGATAACCCAGCGAGAGTATCTTCCCGCTAGACCGTTCAGCATTTTTACAATGTTTTGCTGATATACATTATTCGTTCTGACTGCTTTTGCCATTTTCTTTATTGCCTTGCGCCTGGCTGTAATGCCGGTACAGCATGTACTTGCTGAACGCCTTGTATTCTTCGCTGTACTTTGCCCGCGGGTAAAAAGTCATCCGTACATCAATAAACCTGCGTTCCTTTTTTGCCTTTTTAGTTATAGCAGTTGTATCAAACTGCATATCGCACCGAAAGAACTTGCAAATTGACGGCCGAACATCATAAATGTTACAACGCTTATGCTTCTCATCCCGGAACGGGCACAGCCAGTCAAGGTCATTTGCTTCTGGCCGGCAATGATTTTCCGGCTTAATATTGTGCCTGGAAATATAAGCTTTAATAGTTTTTATTTCATCAGCCGTTACCGGCAGGCAGTTGCTGCAGCAATTTCCGCAGCCGCTACATTCGCCGTCACTGCAAAAATTTGTTGGCCGCTGCATACTAAATAGCGGCTCAACATCTTGTGTTACCATGCTCATAAATAATCAGCCCTCTGCAAGCAACAACATAATATCTTCCCAGCGTTCGTCACGTTCTTCATCGGAATTAAAACATTCACTGAAATTAGCAATGCCGCCGCGATCCTCATAGCTAACCCAAATTTTACTGAACTTTATATCTTTAGAAATCGCAGTTATTATGTCTGCCCGAACTATAAGCTCTGCCGGTTCATATTCCACAGAAGGACGCCTGAAAAATTTAATAAACCTGCCTCGTACTTTATTATCGGCGCACGGTTCGACCTTTTCCGGCTTCGGTATTTTCTCATCTTCTATCGTTTCTTTTTTAGCCGCTTTAATTTCTTCCGCAACATTAGCTGCATTGCATGTAATCTCCGCGACATCAACACTTAAAATGCGTGCTACCCGTTCTACAATGTCACGTTTTATGTTTTTCCGGCCGGATTCCATTTCGCGGTACTGGCCCAGGCTTATTTTTGCTTCCTGCGCAACAGTAAAATCAGCTAAACCAGCACTTTCCCTTACACTTGCTAAATTCTCACCATTGACCCACATTCAAAATTCCACCTTTCGTATATCCAAAATCCGTTCAAATTTCAAATCTTTGCCGGGTAGCTTTTCATTTTATCAGGCTTTACGTCTACTTATATGCCTGTATGCTTTAAAGCCTTTCAAAACTAAAATTTGGCTATTTTTGCTTTTGATTTCCACTGCCGTTTTTTCCAGCAACGCCGCTTAGGTGTTATTTTTAATTTTATTGTCCGGCAAGTTTCAATCTTCGGCAGACTTTTCTTCTTTTCAGCTGCAATTTTTTCAGCAGCGTGCAGATTAAAGACCTTACTTGGGTCAGGCAAATTTTCTTTTTTAAAGCCCCAAATACTGTTTTGGTTATCTCTATTTACATAATCTATGCATACTTTGGCATACTTTTTAAAACTAATCTTCTTTCCCATCACCAAGCCTCCATGGCAAACCTAATGTTTTTGCGATAATTTCTGCAGTCTTTTTCTGCTTATCCGTAAGTTCATTAAAAGCGGTTTTCTCATTGGTGCTTTCCAACGCTTCTTTAAGTACCTCGGCAAAAACTTTAATGCGCGTTGCTTTCGGCGCAAGTTTAGACCAATTCTCATCAACAGCGATTGCGGCCAAAGCTCCAACAAACACCATTGCCGAGTCAATACAACTCTGTTTCTCCCAATCTTTCATGCGCTTATCCGCGCTATAAACAGCCTGCTTCGCAATTTTTATCGCCTGATTTTTAACTCGCGCATCAAATACACGTTCTTCCAATTGGCTACGCCGTTTAAATTTTCGTGACAAGCTCATATGGCTGCGCTCCTTTCGGTATCACTGTTTTTAATAACTTTTATGTCCGGTTCACCGTTATAAATATCGTCATAGGTATCCCAGCACACAATAGGTTCCCCGCGCATCATGGCAATGGCGCGTCCGTAGTCTTTGCCGTAAGCAACAATACCCCAGTCTATAAGCTTAGCTTCTTTTACGCTGTATTGCCGCATACCGTACTCTTTGACCAAAATTGTTGGCTGTGCTTTTGGGTTTGCCCAGTAGTCCATAATTTCCTTATCCGTTGTGAACCTCTTTTGCAAAGGGTAAATTCCGTGACCAGGAATAATAAACTTTTCGTCAATGTCAAAACAAGCGACCACGTCCAACAAATTCAGTCCGATTGCCCAGTTTGCAGCATTATTCGCCGTTCCCCAAAAGCACATGAGCGGTTCCGTGAAGCTGTTTTTGCTTGCTGGCGTCCTCGAAGTCGCAAGTGGTTTTATTACTTTGCCCTCGGCATATGCTTGTAGCTCATCGATGTTCATACGCCGCCACAATCGCTTAATTACCACATCACTCACGCCCCTTTAACAAAAACTTGCTGTCACGGGCAACCTCGTAAAGCGTTTTGCCATCGCCATTAAGCACATACGGTAAAAAAACTTGGTCCATTGTTGCCATACCTATTTGTATCAACGCCATCTGCGCTTCCACCCAGCTTTTAAGGCATCGCCATGCAACACGAGCAGCCTGATCCTTCGAATAATCAATATTAGCGCGCACTTTCTGTTCACGCATCTTTTTTAAGATTTGCTGCACAGCTTCAACATTAACTGGCAGTTGTATGGGTATTAGCCCCAGTGATGTTTGTACCGTAAAGCGCAGCGCAGTAATCTGGCCGTTAGTAATATCTTTCTGTATGGCCGTTGCACCATTGCTGGCAAGAATATAATCAATCTCTGCCGCCGTGCGCATTGGGTCAATTTTGGTTGTATAGTTTTTTAAAGCATTATCAGTTATCATAAACTCACCGCCTAAAAAATTTCGCTGTTTTAGTTAGCCACCGTTAATTGGTCGGACAGCTCCGAGGGTTCGCGTTTTGTTTCAAACTTTTGCCCATGTGCACCAGGATGTAACGCGTTAATCTCCACAAAATTCAGCCCGGCAATATAATCGCTGAAGCAGTAATTTTTCATTTCCGATACCGGCATCTGCATAGCTCGTGCTGCGCCGTATTCACACAGGCAGCCTTTGGAATTTTTCCAGTCACCGGCCAGCAGAAGGAAGCTGCAGCGTTGCAAAAGGCTAAGGCAGGTTTCCATGCCGCTGATGTAATCAACATCATGGTACATGTGGCTGTAATTAAGCACCGGGCTGATAAAAATATATTTATCGCCGAGCTTTTTCGTCAGCATGCTGATGATGTTCCGGCACTCTTTTGTGTTCGCTTTGATATCACTGCCGCACGGATGCGCAACATACACAAGCTGTTTATAACTCATCACATCATCCTCCAGTCAAATCTTTATAACGGTTAGCGCATTGGCACTCAAAGGCATTATCACCATCAAAAACTATTCCATTGCCATTACAAAGTTGGCAGTGGGCAGAGAATTTGGGTAAATAAGGCATTATAAAATCAACAGTCAAAAAATCTTCAGGCTTTTTACAGTACCTGGTATCTGTCCTTGCTTTTTCAAGTGCGTACTTACAAGCAGCAGTTACGATTTCCTCTGCATCAATGCCTAGTTCTACAAGCCTGCAAAAAGCAGCTTTTGCCTCTGATATATGGCACTTCTTTGGGTATTTGGTCCAAAAAGCATCAAAACAAGATTTCATACCCTCTGTTAATACTTCTTTCTTACTTAGTAGTACTGTTTTGTTTTGTATTGGATTCGTATTGGATTGGATTGGATTAGAACAACATTTGATTTCATCTGATTTCAAATGATTGCAACTTCTATCGGTTGACTTCTCCACATCTGTGGAAAACCTCGGAACGATAATTCCATCTTCCGGATTAGGGTATTTACTTTTTTTACACCTTATCTGTTGATGTTTTGACCAGGTAGACAATTCCAAATAAATGCGTTCATCAACCTTATAAAGTTTAATTAACTTTGCCGCCGATAACGCATCTAACGCCCGAATCATTGTATCTTCGGTAACAGATTTCAGAGGAAAAAGCCTAGCTTTTAAAATTGGTATTCGTGCATCCATACGTCCAAAATCATCACAGTTGACTATTAAGCGATAGAAAAATACTTCTTCAAACCATGAAAGATTATCTAAATTATCACTGGAGCAGATGCTTTCTTTTAATATACGGTTACCCATATTACGCTCCTTTTATTCAATGCCCGCGAACACAATTGCAGGGCCGGACGGCCTCATAGCAAAGGCCGACCAAACCTGCCGCCGATAACGCATAATTGGCATCATCAATAAATTACTTCGTTTTACTGCAGTATCTGCAAATAACTGTTTTTGTTGTACCTGATGGGCGTTTGCAGCGAGTACAAATGGATGATATTGTTTTCCATTCGTGCCCACACTTAGGGCATCTCAAATAAACCATCGGGTTTTTAAATTTAAATTCAATTCCAGCTGTACCGCAATGCGGACAGTTAGGATTTGTTGTTATTCCTGGCTGGCAAATCATCTGTCAGCACCTGTCTCGCTTAAATACTTTTTCCGCAGTTCAGGCAATGCAGCTTCACATTCTTCTTTGGTTTTAAAAATCATGCCAGCTTCTTTAAGTGCAATATCAAAAATAGTATTTCCCCAACCAGCATAGTATATATCTTTAAAATTTGAAGCTGGGTGATAATAGTTGTCGCCTTCTTTCGGTTGCCATGGAAGTTTAAGAATTTCGTTTCTCCCGGTTAATAACCATTCAATCCTTTCGCTTAAACACCATCCTGCCGTTCCTTTGAATTCAAGTCCTCTTTCAGTGAATCGGTATAGCGAATTATAATCAGTCATTTTGAATATTTCGCCCACCTCAACACCCAGCATTTTGGCGATTTCCGGCATGTAATTTTTTGCCATATTCAGCCCTTCTTCCCTTTAACACTAATTATTTCAATATCTGCATCTTAATGCATCCAATTCAATTTCCCTGCTTGCCCGCTATGTAAACCGGGCAGCCTGTAATTTCCATAATTTCGCGTTTAAAACGTTCTTCGTTGCTGTTGCCATCTGACAAATGCAGCAGCCATATTGCCTTTACCTGCGTCAAATTCTGTGCCCGCAGAAAGGCTTTTACATTGCCTATCTCAAAGTGACTTTTTAAGAGTCTGGGCTTTTGTAACGGATGAAGTTTTCCGGTTGCAATGTTATGGTTTAAAATATCCATTGCGTAGTTGCATTCGACCATTACGTAATCCAATGCACCTTCAAAACGGTACTTTATATAATATGTATCTGTCGCAAACAGCAGCCGTTCTCCCGTGGCCCAGCTGCATAACAAGTAGCCCATTGGTTCTGCTGCATCATGCTGCACATCAAACGGTAGTATCTGCCATGTGCCTATGCTGAACTTTTCAAGCGGCTTAACTGTGTGTAACCGGTAATGCTTAGGCAGTTTTAACGCCTGCTGCGTGCCGGTGCTGCAATAAACATTAGCACCATTGTTTAGCATTTGCGGCAACGCTTTGCAATGGTCTTTATGTTCATGTGTAACAAGTACGCCACCGAGTTTACTGATGCTGAAATTTGTTGCCTGCTGAATTTTCGGGAATGGAATGCCGCATTCCAGCAGCAGCGGCGTTACTCCGTCAGTTACGTAATAACAGTTTCCGCTGGAGCTGGAAGCGATTACCTTAATATCCATGATTAAAACATCGGGTCCATGGCTTCGGCAGGAGTCTTTTCTTTTTCAGCCTCTGCAATTTCTGCCATATCAACATCAGCTTCAGGCTGAAGCTGATGTTGTTTAACAGGTGCAGGCTGTTGTGCCTGTGCAGTAACTGTTCTTTCCGGAATCTGTGCAGGCTCGGCCGGCTGAGCAGACTGCGGCATCGGCGTTTCGGCTTCAATATCAATTACTGTACTGTTGGCATTTTTTTCAACTTCGGCAGTCATACGCGCTTCGTTAACATCGCTTTCTGCAGATAAGTATCCGGCATAATTATCATCTACCTTCTGGGGGTCGATAGTAATGTGCTTGTAAACATAATTTTTCATTGTTTTAAGCGCCATTTCTTCATACCAGCCGTCAATAACTTTGGTTACTTTCTTTTTGTTTTCCCATACTGTAGCCTCTCCGCCCCAGAAGTTCGCAGAAGCTTTTTCAGGTTTACGCTTATCAATCTGGTCTTTAGTAAGGAAAAACAGTTCGTTCTGACGTTCATCTTCACGCACTACATAACCAAAAGCACCAACTACCTCGCCACGGTTAAAAGGATTTTTAATATTAAATTCATAACAGTCAAAAGGCGTATTTTTATCTTTTTTATGCGGAATAAATTCATCAGTAGAATATACAAGTTCCGCAATAACATTTAAGAACGGCAGCAGCGCATATTTCTGCGCAACAATTCTGCGGCCTTCGTATCCCGGAATAAAAGCACATACATACTTGCCTTTTTTATTGTCTTTAAAAAATACCGGTGACAGCTGATTAGGCAGCGTCATATCTAATCCTAATTTTGCATAATGCATTAAGTTCTGTGCCATTTTCGGGCTAATATCAACGTTCTCCCATGTATACGGCAGCAGCTCATCATAGCTATGGTCATAATTATTTTTATTCTTTTTTTCACGGTATTCTTCGGCTGTTTTAAGAGCCTGGTCAATACCTATAAAGTACCCCTGGATTAAGCGGCGTTGGGCAGGAGTTGCCTGCACCTGACCGGATGTATCGCCAAATTCTTTTAACACCCTGTTTGCAAAATGCTGGCTGTTAGGAATCTGCGCAGCCATTACTTCATTGTTCTTTGCAGTTGCTATCTGATTATTTGCCATTTTTAATACCTCCTATATTTAATAAACTGTTTCAACTCTAAGCTGTTTATCAGGTTTACTAACAACCAACCTAATCACCTGATGATCAGGCATTGGAAACAAATCTGTAACGCTCTCGGCATTATCTACAAATACCGGCGCATTAAAATGATAGTGTTCGCTTAATGTACGGATAATATCTAAACCAACGTTAATGCGCATCGCATTATTTAAATCGCCATACGGCACGCCATTAACGGCAACTTCGCAGCACTCCTCAATGCCGTCATTACCAATGTTTTTCTTAAACATAACAAACCGGGCCAATTGGAAACGGCTATTAATACGCTCACTCAGCATATCCGTTTTAGCGCGGATAAAGCTGTCAACCAAAAAGATTTGGCTGTTGCATTCCTCGTAAGCAGCAGCAAGTTTTCCTTCTTCCTGTGCAAGCTCGTCTATACGCATTTTGGCTTTTTCTGAAGCCTCAACCAAAGCCAGCATTTTGTTGCCATTAGCAATTTTTGTTTCAATTGCTGCGCGCTTATCAATCAGATTTTTAATCAACTCATCATGCGCAGCCTGCGGCGCCTTTAAGCTTTCCTGTAAATCATGACGGCGTTTAAGCAGCACTTCATGTTCGGCAGGATAAGTAACATGCATACTGTCAATGTTTTTCTGGTATGCGTCCATGTTACGCTTTACTTCCTCTAGCTGGATATCAAAACCACTTGCCTGTTTTTGAAGTTCAGTCAGGGCTTCTTCAGCAGCCATTTTGATGGTATTATTTTCTAATCCAGCTTTATTAATAGATTCAAGTTCAGCTGCTTTATTGCGGTTAAAAATCTTTTCTTTCTCGTCCTGCTCCATAATAGCGGCTGTAACACGTTCTTCCGGCAGTGTCTGGTGACAGGTCGGGCATATCGTTGTAATATCCACTTTTACAAACTGGCGAGCTTTGCAATTGGAAAAATCACGTAACAGTGAACTTCTCTTATTTTCGCAGTCAACAATAACATTCTGCTTGCGAACAATTTCCGTTTGTACTTGGCGGAGCTTTTCATTAATCTCACTGCCTTTGGCCGATTCCGCCCAAAGCAGTTTAGCAATGGCATCCTGCTCTTTCCGCATTGCTCCAAGTGCTTTGTTTTCAATTTCGGAAATTTTAAGATTTACGCTGCCGAGTTCATTTTCAAGATTTCTCGCAGGATCGTTAGCACGTACTGCGGCAAGTTCCTGGCTAATATTGTCTACCTCTGCCTGCAGCTTTTCTTTTTCTTCACGAAAAGCCAATGCGCGGAACTCATCTTGCTCACCGAGCAATGTATTTTGAAGCTCGCTGATGCGGATGGGAACTGCTTCCATTTCCGCCTTAATTTCCTTAGCACGATAACGGGCTGCCTTTTTTGCATCTTCCACAGACTTATAAGCGCCAAAAAGTTCGCGCAGATTGCTAAGTTCTGCATGCGCAGCAATTACTTCTTCATCAGTTATGCCGCCGCATACTTCCATGATGATGTCGCGGCGCTCTTTCCACGGAAGCTTTGTGTTAAAATAATTGGCGTCCGTCAGCAGCTGGAAAAGCTTCTCGTCAATGAAATCAGCAACGAATTTTTTATATTCAGCAGCCTTAACCGGCACCAAGCCATCCACCCCACACTGTACGATAAAATAATCCGTAGTATTTCCAGCAAACACTTCTTCAGCTTTACCGCGCGGGCGTTTCCAGTTTTCATGGAACACTTTTTTCAATGTGAAAACACGGCCGTCAACATCAAAAGTGCCGCAGACTTCATGTTCACTACGGCTCATCTCCGTGCCATCTGCTAACCTCGGTTTAATGCCGAAATCGGATTTATTTTCGCTGTTTTTGTCAAACAACAACCAAAGCACGGCATCAAAAACCGTAGTTTTGCCGGTGGCATTATCGCCGTAAATATTTACAGACTGGCCATTTATATCCAGTTCAAAAGATTTAATTCCTTTAAAGTTTTTAATTTTCAGGTTTAGTAATCTCATAATATTTGTGCCCTTTCTTTGCAGGTTTAAAAGTAGCCCGCGCCGCTTCCATGCAGGTATGGCTGCAAAAGTATCTGATTTTGCCTTTGACACTCATTTTGTAGGCATAAGCCCTTTTAGTACAGCCGTACTGCAATGGTTTACTTTTTCCGCACATAAAACAGTCAATTGTTGTTTTTGATTTCCTCTCCAATGACTGGATAGGCGGTTGCGCACATCCGGGCAGGTAGTCTTTATAGCCGATAGCCATTTGCAAAACTCCCTTAATTGCCTTATAATATAGGCAAGTTATCATTATCAGGCGACTCATTGCGCCACCCTTACGCCTTACCGTTTTTCTGCGGCAGGGCGTTTTTCTTTGCGCTTTTTGCGGCGCTGCATTTCGCTCCAACGGTGGAACGCTACTTCTTTAAGCAGTCCCAACAGCCACTGGCGGTCAACACCGACAATATCATCGGTAGAAGCTTCGTACTTTTCGATGTACGGTTTTACGCTTTCTTTTGATATAACTTTTTCAGTGTTTGGCATTTACATCACACTCCTGATAATTTTTAAATAATTTTTAATAAATCTTTTACAGTTTCAGCAGCTTCCGCTTCCGGCGGCAGCTCCACATCAAAAGCATCTTCAACATCTAAGGTAATGTAAATCATTGTAGCCTCACGTTCTTCGCCGTTTGGGATAAGGTCCTCAAATTTAGAATCCAGCGAGATGTCAAGCATGTCGCAGTCAGCACGGTCTGCAATGATTTTCTTAAGCATTCTAAGCATTTGTACTCACCTCCTCATTTACCGGCAGCCTCAAGATTAAAATCTTTTCGCCTGGTATTAAATTTGATTTTGGCTGCAACACATCCGGATTATTTTGCTCGAGTATATAAATGTACTCACGCAGGTCCATGTCTGCCGGTGCATACATCTCTGCAATGCTCCAAAGCGTGTCGCCCTGATAAATGGTATATGTTACAAAGTTTTGCGGATTTTGACTGGCTTGATATTCCGGGTCAAGTTTACCGAATCCGGGCCAGCCAAACACCAAAAACAAAGCTGCAGCTATTATCAACAACAGCGCTATTACGCTTGTTATCATTGTCTTTCTCATGTTTCGTCACTCCCGTACCTGGCTTTAACACGCGCCAGAACTTTTAATTTTGATTTTCCCCGCCGGCGATTGATAATACGTGGATTAGGTACACAACTACGGTCATCAGCACAAACGGGCCTGTTATTAACATAGTGCCAATAATGTATTGGCTTACCGCACCGCGTGCATCTAATCCAGCCGTATTCCATCAGCCTACCTCCTGCGTTTTTTACGCTTTTTCTTCTGGGTCTTTTGCATTTCTTTTAGACATTGCAGTCCACAAAAATGTAAAGTCCTGCGGGTTACGCCATCCCAGATTTTAAGCTCAGCCGCAGGTGCAATCGGTTTATTGCATACGCAACAATTCATTGGCCGCCTCCTATGCTTGCTAAAAATATTAAAGATGGTATAATTAAGTTAGTCAGCTGACAGCTCAGTCTGTCAAAACATCCTCGAAACCGTTTGCGTGCCAGCGCAGGCGGTTTCTTTTTTTCTGCCGCTAAAGCGTCCAAAGATATTAAGTAAGGCAACTGCAGCGCCTTTCATTTCGTCAATAAGCCACATATTGCTTAACTTCCCATCCGACACAACATCTTCAACAATACCGTCCATATTGGATACCACATCATTTACTTCTTTTTGCACCTGCAGCACTCCGATTGCCAAATTGTCCTGGTCAATCATAATGCCGAACACATCACAAAATAGCGGGTTCTTTTCAAGATGCTGCACACGCAGCCACGGCGTACCGTAAAGGCGCGACATTTTAAGAACAGTAATGTCTTGTACTGGTGCTATGCCAAGTTCGTAATTTTTCAACGTGCTTTCGGCTATCGCAAGTTCCTGCGCTGCATCAATTCGTTTAATGCCGCTGTACTTTCTCGCCAAAAGATAGATATTAGCTACAATATCTGCCATACAATCACTTCCTTTGTGCTATCCTTTAATCAAGGTAGCTTTTTCTTTTTTTGCGGCTTTATTCCGCTGGAAGATTATGCGCCCCATTTTTTTAGTACATTTTGGGTCACCGCAGAGGCGGACGTTCCGCTGTTTAACATCGTCCCAGATGAAATAGCGGAGTTCAGCGTCCTCGATGAATTTCCCGCATCCTGGGCATATTTGTCTGCTAGACATTTAAACTCACCTCCCATCAGTCTGGCTGCTAAGAATAAAAGCTTAACTCCTTCTTCAATTGGTATTTTACTTTTGGAAGTAAAGCATTCTGCTACAGCAATTGTGCTGCGCGATACATGGTAAATATCCAACTAGTGCACCTCCTTCTGTATGTTTTATAAAAATACTGAACATAAGGTAATTATCGAAATTACTAACGCAAACAACGATACAACTAAAGGAATCCAATCTTCTAATTCAAGTCCCAACAAAAACTGATTTGAAAACATTGGGATACAGCTAAACACATAATATTTCCAAGTTTTTGGAATATCATGCCTGCTTTTGATGTACTCTCGGTGCTCTTTCCATTCAAAAACTAAATTTCTAATTAGTTTCATAGCATTATTCATTTTTGCCAGTCTTTCCGGTTACACTTAACCGATAAATTTTATTAACCAAGCAACTACAAAGCATTGGAACGTCAGAAGCTAAAACTTTTTCCTGCGCAAGTATTTCGCAGATTTTATCGGCAATTTTTTCTAATTTGCGTGTCTTCTTTTCTTCTGGCGAAGCTTCCATCCACGGCGCATTATTAGCTTTACGTTCATTTACGTAATCTGTACTACACCGCCAAAAAGCTGTTGGACTAAAAACGACTGTGCTACGTTCTGCTTCTTCCTTTGCTTTTTTAAAAACCTCATCAACAAACATCAGCGTTATTCCATGTTTATTTAATGCGTCCAAAATTTCAGGTACTGGAGCATGTGTATCTACTGAAGGTAATGCAGCACTCCCTATCTTAGTAAACTTCATCTTATGTTCGTCCATTGCGGCGCTCCTTCCATTCAAAAATTAAATTGCAAAATATGCGGTTTAAATTTTGCATTTATACTCCTCTACTTTAGTTCGCTAACTGTGAACCTAACAGGTAAAAAAAGAGAAGCTATTGGCTCATTTAAAATTTTTGAAATTTTTTCAGCCACATCAGCAGGAATTGTTTTATTTCCTGTTTCATACTCACAATAAGTGCTACGTGGCAATTCAAGCATCTCTGCCATTTCTTTTTGCGATAAGCCTTTAGCTTTTCTTACCTCTGCTAACATAGCTATTCCTCCTTTCCGTTGTTCGCAATTAGCGAACCTTTTACTATATTGTAATTCGCTAAACGCAAACTGTCAAGTTTTAATTTTGCTATATGTGAACTTTCCTTTATTATTGCGAACTTCAATGTTATAATAATTCGCGAAAAGCGAATTAAATGGCGGTGTTTATTATGCAACGAACATTAGGACAAACTATTACCTTTTATCGAGAACGACTTGGTCTTTCTCAAAAGGAACTGGCACAAAAATTAAATATTGGTAAAAGCACTATGTCTCAATACGAATCTGATGAAAGACGACCAAGTGATGAAATTAAACTTCAACTTTGTGACATCTTTTCTATATCACTTGACGAACTGCTTGGTCGTAAATTTCCTGTTCAACATACAATAAACGATAATAAAAAAATCCCCAAAGATTTGAAAAAAATCCTTGAGGATGAAGCTATAACGCTTAATGGCCGTATGCTCTCTGAAGAAGATAAAGAAAAAATGTTTAAAATTATTGAAGCTGCTTTTTGGGAAGCTAAGGAAATGAACAAACGGAAATAATATCATGGCTTACAATATACCTTTGCGCATCAAAAATTTAATAAAACGTACTGGCAGTAAAAACCCGTTTGAAATAGCTAAATTTCTAAATATAAATATTAGGTTTGTTGATACGCCAACCCATGTAAACGGTTTTTGGAAACGTATTTTGCGCCGCAAATTTATATTTGTAAATGAAAATCTTAACGAATGGCAGCAAAAGGCAGTCATAGCTCATGAAATTGGTCATATTTTACTACATCCCAAATATCGCCATTTTTGCCTTGATAGTCGAACATATTTTTGCAGCCAGCGTCATGAGGATGAAGCCGACAACTTCTCATCAGAACTTTTAAAACATGCCTGTCCTGACATCGAAACTAAATTTGTTAATTTATTTTTAAAAAAGGGCTGGAATTAAGGAAAATAATATGAACGAATTTACTCTTTTAAAAAATTTTGAATTTGATACTTTATCTTTGCCTGACCTGTTACGAAACCGTTTTGCAAGACTTAATTTTGATATTAGTTATGCTAAGTCAAGTGAAAATAATAAATATTGTGCATTTGGGAATTCAGAACATCTTTTGTTTCTTGACTGGGAAAAAGGGATAAAATTAACGCAATACAAAGGCACTGATATAGCAAATTGTTGGATAACTAATACAGGCATTTTATTAGTTGAAGATTGGTCGGATTCATCTCTAAATGGGAAAATAACTATTTTTAATGGCCAAGAAAAACTTTTCACAAGAAGTTTTAAAGCTAACATTTTAAATACTGGTCTATCGCCTGACGGTAAATATGCGGCGGTGCAACTTCTTCGAAGCAATAATGCGCACTCAAATCAACTGTATGTGTATGATATTCCTAACAAAAAACGTTATACAATACATAAAGGTTATATTGATTCCGACACCTATGCATTTTCGGAAAACAAAATAATGCTTGATTTAAAAAAATTTAAAGCGATTTATGACATTTCAACCGGTAATTTTGTTGGAAAGATTAATAATTAAATTATCAACAGTTAAAGCTGAAAGGATAACTTATGAATATTATTAAGATAATTACTAGTTTTATAACCAAAAAAGACTCCAACAAATCTAACACAAATAATAAAAATCAAGAAAATAGTAATAATAAAATATCAAACAGTTCTACAAATTTACCAACAAAAAACGATTTGCCTATATCATCTACATCTATAACACCTTTCAGCAATAATAATTTAAATTCTTTAATTGCTAATATACCAAATGAAATTTTAAATCTTTTATGGTTTTCCGATGGCCCTTTAAAAAATTATGACCCAACTATTTTGGAGCAATCAGAATCTGATATATATGGTATTAAAATAAAAATAACATTAACCGGACCGAAAGAACCCAGTTCTATTTCTAATTTAAACGAAATTGGTTTACCTTTAAAAACTCCACCCAAACTTGATTATTTCCCAAGTTATGAAGGAATGACGCCTGATGAAAGAGCAACCTATTTATCTTGGCTCTCGAATATAGAGCAACCGATAGATATAGGCTATGTATTCGTTTTTTATTATGGATTAGAACGTTTTCTATACTTTGATGAATTTAAATATGAATTAGCTTTTAATACCATACTAAAACTCAGAAGCTTTCATCATAACCATTCTTTTTACGGATATTCTACAGATGCTTTGTATGCCGCAGCAATAATACATCACCGTACTGACTTAGTTCAAACCTTACTAAATTTAAATAAAGATAGTATTTCAATTATACATTTAGATTGTATGGCTAATATTTGCGAACCGTTATCCATAAACCAAATAATTAATCTTACTAATGATGTTGGTTTTACAAATAAAAGATATATAAAATTGCACCCAAAGTTATTTATAGATACTTTAAAGGAAAATTTGTTTGAGAAATATGCAATGATTGGATTTCCTTTGTCAAAAGAATTTTTATATAATTGCTCAACAACACAACTTCCGATTACAGCTAATATTTCAATCGAACCGCGATGGTTTGATATTCCTAATGTTTTAACAAATAAAACTTTGCAATCAGATTTATTAAATATTCTTCTTAAAACACATAATGACGTTAAACAAAAACTAAAAGAGCAACGTAAAAACAAATAAAAAAAGCCCGGCTTGCCGGGCAAATCTGATTGGAGCAATATTTATGAATGAAAACCAAAATTTAAAACCTTCAAATTCGTCTACTAAAATATTTATATTTAGTATTTTAACTGCTATATTCCCTTTATTCGTTATTCCTTTACTTTACTTTTATAATAAAAATTTAAAACAACAAAAAGAAGTCGAAAACCAATTAGATAAATTTAAAGAATCCTTTGATAATTCTACTGAACTATCAAATAACATTATCGCTACAGCACATCAAACATCAAATGAAATAATTAACTCGGCAAACACAAAAGCTTCTGAAATAATAAATTCCGCTAATAGTGAAGCATCTAATATAACTACGAATGCTAATCAAATAGCTGAAAATATAATAAATCAGGCCAGTGCTGCATTTGCTTCTAAAATGAAAAGAATTAATCAACATGAAGTTGAAGTAATGCAGGAAACGCAAAAACTTGAAGATGATGCTAAACGCCAATATCATGAAAAACTTGATAACCTTATTGAACAAGAAGAAAATTTAAGAAATGAACTAGCTGACATCAATTTAGAAATTTTACGCAGAACTTTTATTAAAAATAATTTGGAAGATGCGCAAGAAGAATATGATGAAGCTAACGAAAAATTAGAAAAAATCAATAATCAAATTGCCAATTCTAAAAAGAAAATTAAACAGGCTCGTCTTTTAGCTAAAAATGCCTATGAAGTTGTTGATAAATATTTTAGAAATTCCTTGCCGGAAGAAAATGTTAAATCAATATCAAATTTAGTTGATGAATTAGAGTCAATTTATCCTGATGTTAGTTTGCATTTTAACGCACTAGATTATCAGGACCTCCGCAAAGAATTTAAAGAAAATGAAAAAACAATAAACGAAATTTGCCAACGTTATTTTCAACGTAATACCCTTACCATATATAAAGCAATTTATAAATTAATGGCTTTGGCCTTAAATGCAGAATTGCAAAACATTGTTTATAATTTGAAATATGAAAATTTCAATTCAAGTTGCGAGCATGTTGAAAAAATAATTAATAAATATATCTCTATCGCAACAGAAAGCAATAAAGTAATTGAACCTTCCCTACTTGCCTTTATTACCGAAATTAAGGGGCCTTTTTTAAGAGCAGTTGAAATAGAATATCAATATTATGTAAAACGTGAAAAAGCACGTGAAGAACAAGCTGCTATTAGAGAACAAATGCGTCAAGAAGCAGCTGAGCGAAAACAATTAGAAGAAGAAAGAAAGCAAGTCGAAAAAGAAGAACAAAAATTCCATCTAGAAATAAAAAATATTTCTGAGCAAATATCTACAAGCGAAGATGATGCCCAAACTAAACTATTAAAAGAACGTTTGGCAGAACTCGAATCACAACTCGCTGCTGTCAGTGTAAAAAAAGAAGAAATTATAAATCTTCAAAACGGTAAAGCTGGTTATGTTTATATTATTAGCAATCTTGGTTCTTTTGGCGATAAAATGTTCAAAATAGGTATGACCAGAAGAATAGACCCGCAAGACCGTGTTGACGAACTTGGAAGCGCTAGTGTTCCATTTAAATTTGATGTACATAGCTTTATTTTCTCTGAAGATGCTGTATCTCTTGAATCAGAGTTGCACAAACGTCTAAATGACCGCCGTGTAAATAAAATTAATATGCGCAAAGAATTCTTTAATTGCAGTATTGAAGAATTAGAAAAACTGGTTTTAGAAATTGAACCTACTGCCCCATTTACAACAACTATGTTGGCTGAACAATATCGTCAAACTTTAGAGTTAGAAGCTGAAAATGAATCCAAATAATAATTTAAAATTTCTATACGCTTGATCTTAATTTTGTTCTTTGAAAATTTTACATTGCGCAACAAGGTTCCTTATAATATAATAACTTCAAAGGACGGTGATATTGATATGTTTACAACTTTAAAAGAACAAGTTATAGATTTAAATAAAGATACTGTTCAAAATATCAATAGAATCCGTTCGGAACAAGAAGTTAATTCTAAAAAATTTAATAAGGAGTGGAATAAATGGAACACGAAAACAAAAATCAAACGGAAACCGCTCTAATTGATATTTTTTATAAAGATACTGAACGGTTAAATTCAATAATATCGCAAATAAACAAAGGAACCTTGCAGAGCCTCACTACCAAAAGTGAAGATTTGCAAGGTTCTACTTTTTATTCCGGTGGAAAAGTTGGTATTCCAGGTTCTGGTTTAGAATGTAATCAGCAAAGCAAAGAAGAAAACAAAAAGATTATAGAAGAAAATCGTTTAATTCAAGATTTTTCTGTAATCGATTTATTACAAACTTTGGATTTAGAAGTTATAGATTCTGTTACTAATGATATGCTTGCAGATTTAGTAATTCTTGAAGGCTCATTGAAACTGCAAAATTATAAGGCTATCTCTAATGCGATACCTTTACTTATGCCCTTTTATGATATGTTTGGTAAAAAAGATAATGACCTAAAGATCAAAGAAGCAAATATAGAACTTACATCTTTAAAAAAGATTAATCCTAGGACACCTGAAATAAGAGAGAAAATAAAACTATTAGAAAATAACATTAAGTCATTAAATCATAATAGTGATAATCTAAAAAATTTGTTTTCCTTTATGCCTAACATTTTACCATTCTTACCTAAAGGGCTAGGTTTCGAAATAACTTTAAAAAACGAAATGACTTTTAATGGTGTTTTAAAAGATAAATACTTAATAGACAGCGAAGAAATAGTCCTTACTACTTATAACACTAAATTGCCTGGCAAATGGAAAATTTTAGGTGTTATCGATTCTATTGACGATTCAAATGAAGAACAGGATCCAAGTAATCCTATCACTGCTATTAATAGTATTACTACATTTTTCAAGTTAATGCTATCCCCTAGTCCTATAAAAGGTGTAATTAAGCCTATACTAATATTTAGAGATTTAAATATCAAATAAAATACTTATTATTTTACGAGGTTAATATGGCTACTGAACAAATTACACAAACCCAAGTAGATTTAATTATAGTTACTGCAATAATTACAACAGGCATAGGTTTATGTGCAAATATACTATTTGAATGGTACAAAAGGCAGAATTTGAAAACAATTACAAGAAAGCATATCGCGACTTCACTGATTGCCGACCTTGAAGCTAAAAATGATTTAATAAATTCTAGATTATATGATTTTAAAAATTTCGAAACAAATGATTTAGAAAATTATTCTTTCGTTTACTTCCCCATCAGAAGCAATTATTTCAGCGTATTCGAAAGTATAACTGATAAATTAGGTTATATTGACGATGATATTTTAAAGAAAAATATTATAACAACCTATACTGAAATTAAAGGCTTATTCGATAGTGTACAAGCACTAGAAGATATTTCCAATCAAGCACACCAACTTCTGAAAACTCCAGATAATGAAAAATATTTGCTATTGCTCGCAACTAATCATCGTTTTTATGCCAATAAAATTTTAACTAAAATGTTGCCGAATGTTATAGGTAAAATGAATGCTTTAGAAAACGATTTGAAAAAATATCTAAAAAATCTATAATTTACAAATAAAAATGGAGGTTTCTCGATGGAACATGAAATTTTTCCTAATAACTTTACAGAAGGATTTTATGCAAAATTAAAATATAATAATTCTTATCCGGATTTATTTAATTGGTTCAATGCTTTATCAAAAGCGAATAACCCTAATTTTAAAATTTTAATAAATAACAATGATGTGTATATACAAAATAAAGAATTAAAAGAATACACTTGTCATAAAATATGTACATCAGACTTTGATGAAATAGCAAAATCTATAAAAGAAACTATAAATGGTATTTTAAAATATTCAATGGATTTTTCTAAAGAATGCCATGAAAATGAAACTTTTGATGAAGATATTCTTATTTCTATAGAAAAAATTATAAAAATTAATAATAATCATGAAATCGTATTTGATCATTCACCACGTGATACAAATCGTTCAAACCAGGAAACAATATCTATTACTATGAAAGTTACTAATAATATCTCACTAAGCGCAGATGTATCAAAAAAAATATATCGAAACTTAAATTCAGATAAAGCCATTAAATTTATAGAAAAAATGACTACAAATAATAATTTAAATTTAATCGCTTATTGGCGTTCACAAAAACATGAAGACATTTTTACAAGCGGATATAAAATCTATGATTTGTGTCAATTAAAAAATTATAAAAAGAATGGTAATAATATCGATAAATTTTGCTGTACCGCAAACAATATGAGTCTAAGTGGCAAATATTCTAGACACGGGAAGTCAAGTCCTAATGCTCAAGAAGATAAAAAAATTACAGATACTGAAGCTGAAATAATTACAAATGAAATGATTGATATATACTTAAACGAAAAAAACTCAAAATAATCAGTCGGTAAATGATAAAAATGAAACTAGAATCAAGCAACTTTAAATTCTCCCCCATTCAAGAAAAAACCATAAAAAAGGCATTTAAATATATTATTAAAGATGCGCAAAATAAAAAAGCTGACCCGAAGGTCAGCAAAAAGTAAGGGAGCTGTTGATAATGAAAAAAATATTGATGGTTTTATTAGCATTAATATGCTGCATTAGCTTAATCGGCTGCGGAGCCGATCCCAAAAAAGAAGCTGAAAGATTAAATCAAGAATATGCTGAACCTGGTTTTACTTTGTTTCAAAATTTGACTAAGGAAATAAACGACCTCCGCAGTAAATACGGTGATAAACGGTTTGATGATGGTGTAAAAAAATTAATTGAAGAAAAATATAAACCCCAATTTGTAGATATGCAAAATAAATTTAAAAACGAAAAAGATGTTGAAGATACTAAACTAATGCGAGAACAAATGGGATTAATGTTAGATGATGTTATTATCCTTTTAGATACCGGATTGGAATTAACTTCTTTGCCAATCAATGCAGAAAAAGAAGTGGCCCTTCCCTATTTCAATAAAATGCAAACTACAATTAATAATTTGGTTTCGGAACAAGTCGAATACTTAAATCAGTATTCCTTGTTAACTAAGGGCAAAAGCAGTTATGAATTAACATTACGCAACTATCAAAAAATCCAAAAGGGAGATAGTTATCCTGATGTAGTACTTACATTTAAAATGCCTGGTAAATTAACAAACTCTGAAGAATCAAATATCAGATTAATTGGTCACAGAAAGTTAGATCATTATGTCTGGGAAACCGGAGATGGCTATGTAAGAATAATGTTTGAAAATGGCAAGGCCTATATGATGGAACAAAAAGGACTAAAATAGTTAATTATTAACAATAAAAAGCAGCCCTTAGCTGGGCTGCATATTTTAAACACAAGTTGTACAAACATACGTTTTATTTTTGGTGTTTTATATACAAACACTTGATTTAGAACGAATCAAATATTTTATACTTCTGCTTCAAAGTTTCAAAAATCTTATACTTTTTGAAAAATTATCGATAAAACCATTAATTAACGAAAGGAGTTCTTTATGCCTAACCTACCCTATTCCAACGAATTTGCAAAATTAATTATAGCGATTTATTGCCGTGTATCATCTGAGGACCAAGCTGAGCGAGGAACAATTGAAATTCAAAAGGAATTCGCAGCCAAATACGTAAATTTATACAATTTGGAAGTATTTGACTATTATTGTGATGATGGTGTTTCCGGAACTTTACCATTAGAACAACGCCCTGAAGGCAAACGCCTACTCGAAGATGCTGCTAAAAAAAGATTTAATATGGTCATTTTTTACAAACTAGACCGCCTCGGTAGAAAGGTTCGAGTCATACTAAATGCAGTTAATGACCTTGATGCTTTGGGTGTTACCGTCAAAAGTATGACCGAACCATTCGAAAACGAAACGCCTACTGGCAAGTTTTTGCTTACAACGCTGGCCGGCATTGCCGAGCTCGACCGCGATACCATTTTGTCACGTATGTGGTCTGGGGCACAGTATGCAGCAAAACAAGGACGTTGGCTTGGTGGTGTAATCCCATATGGTTATATGGTTGCAGATAAAAAATTAGTTATTTCTACTGACCCTGTCCCAAATTGCCGTTTATCAGAAGAAGATGTAATTAAAATTATTTTTAGAATGGCCGCTAAAGAAAAAGCCAACTGTGCTGAAATTGCTGAATACTTAAATTCAATAAAAATTCCGACTAGATATATGTTAAACGGCATAAGTGGTAAACGATATAAAAAAACTGCCGAGATTTGGCGCCCTGGCCGTATTTCTGAAATTATAAGGTCAACTACATATAAAGGTCTGCATCAATACGGGAAAAATGCTACTCATAAAAACAGTAAAATTATAACCAGGAGCGTTCCCGCAATTATTTCTGATGAAATTTGGCAAGAAGCCAATAACACCATGAAAGATAACCGTGTTTCATGTAAACGTAATACTAAAAATCTTTATTTATTACAGGGCATGATTCGTTGCGGCCTATGTGGCTTAGCATATAGCCCGACATTTTATAAGGCTCGCAACACAAGTTATTACTGTTGTACATGTAAAGGTCAACAAAAAACAAAGTTTTATAATAGAGATGCTTGCATAGGAAAACCAGTTCGTGTCGATTGGCTCGACACTCTGGTTTGGAGCAAATGCTTAGAGCTTTTAAAAGAACCAGAAAAAATATATGATGCTAAACCAAGCACTAATAAAGAGCCGCCCAATATGGTTCCTACTCCAACAGAATTTGAATTAATAAAAAGTCGAATACAAGAGCTATCTACAGAACGCGAAAAATTATTGGATCTATATCGCAAAGGTATAATCATTGAATCTGATTTGACAACACAAATAAATAAGTTATATTTGGAGGAAACAGAATTAAATAATAAAATCATTAAAATAGATAATCAGCCAAAACAAGAGCTTAAGCGCAGCAAAGCTTCTACTGTAATGGTGTTAAAAGAGTTTATTGAAATGATAAAGAACACAGATATAAATCAATTACCATTTGAACTAAAGCGTGAAGTTGTAAAAATGCTAATTGATAAAGTTTTTGTCTACACAAAAGTCGACCCAGATAAATTCTATCCAAGTATCAATGTTATTATTAGCTGGCGCTTTGATGCAGCTCCATTTAATATTGACTATATTGAGAACTACACGCTGATCACATTCCTGTTACAACGGAAAAAATTGAAAACTCCGTTACAACCAACACCACTGATTACGTTGACGCCGGTATTAAACTGCAATACACGCCGATAGTAAGCAGCGACGGTATGATAACTTCGGTTGTACATACGGAAGTCAGTACCCCCACACTTATTTCCGAACTGAAAAACTACAAAATAACCAGCCGAAGTGCCACTACTACCGTAAGAATGCGCAACGGTGAAACTCTTGTAATAGGCGGTTTAATTAATGAAGAAGAACAAAAACGTCTGCAAAAAGTACCGTTCTTATCAAACATTCCGCTTTTAGGCGAACTGTTTAAAAACCGCACCACCAGCAAAACAAAAACCGAAGTTATTATGATTTTAACGCCGCATTTAACAAACCCCGGCGAATCTCCAGCAATTTACGATAGCAAATTGCTGGAAAGCAGCAGTATTTTTGATAGCAAATAACTAAAAATATTATTAAAAAAGAGCGGCAAGCCGCTCTTTTTTATACAAAACAGGCATTATACAAAAGTATAATGCCTGTTTTAACTTTTATTTTTCCAATATCAGTAAAGCAACCGTTTCAATATGGCTGGTCATCGGAAACATATCCACCGGCTGTGCTTTTACTGCTTTATAGCCGTTTTCAATTAAAAAAGCCATATCACGCGCTAAAGAAGCCGGATTGCATGATACATAAACAATTTTTTCAGGTTTTACTCCGGCAATGGCTGCCAAAACCTTTTTATCACAGCCTGCGCGCGGAGGGTCAAGCAGCACGGTATCCGGCTTTACGCCGCTTTTTAACAACGCCGGCATTTCCACGGCAGCGTCGCCGCAAATAAACTCTGCATTTGCAATATTATTCGCTTTGGCATTTTCGTTGGCGTCTTTAATGGCAGGCTCAACAATTTCTATGCCGTACACTTTGCGTGCCTTTTGCGCCAGATACAGCGAAATAGTACCTGTACCGCAGTAACAGTCAATAACCGTTTCTTTACCGCTCAGCGCAGCAAAATCCAGCGCTGTAGCGTAAAGCTTTTCGGTCTGTGCGCTGTTTACCTGAAAGAAAGACAGCGGCGAAATATTAAATTTTAAATTGCCAAGCCTGTCTTTAATTGTACTTTTGCCATACAGAACACGGTTTTTAGCGCCCATAATTATGTTGGTACGCTTTTTGTTAATGTTCTGCACAATGCTTTTTAAACCGTCCACTTCAGTTTTAAGCATTGTTACAAGCTCGCCTGCATGCGGAATATCATAGCAGGCTGTAACAATTACAGCCATAACTTCGCCGGTTTTAGCCCCTGCGCGCCCCATAACATGGCGTACAACGCCTTTGCCGGTAGTTTCGTCATAAGCAGAAATATTAAACTGCTGCATCCATTGGCGCACAACCTGCATAATTTTGTTGTTAACCTGCTTTTGAATAAGGCAGTCATCAATATTTATAACGTTATGGGTTAAAGCCGCATAGCAGCCAATTTGAATTTTTCCTTCCGTTTTAGCTGCCGGGAACTGCATTTTATTGCGGTAATGCCACGGATTTTCCATGCCCAGCACCGGCAGCACTTCGCAGCCGGTAATATGCCCAATACGCTCAATGGCATCCTTAACCTGCTGCCTTTTAACAGCCAACTGCCCTTCATAGCTTAAATGCTGCAGCTGGCAGCCGCCGCATTTTTCATAAAAAGCACATTGCGGTTTAACGCGCTGCGGAGATTCTTCCAAAATGTTTAAAATTCTGCCGGAAGCATAGGATTTTTTTACCTGAAATAATTTTACGGATACTTTTTCTCCCGGCAGGGCGCCGTGTACAAAAACCGTAAATCCATCAGCCTTGCCCACGCCTTCGCCGCTGCTGCCAAGCCCTGTTATATTTACTTCAATTATGTCATTTAATTTAAATGGTGGTTGTTGTTTAGTCATTTCTGCCCCTAATTTTTATTATAAACTGCCGTCCTGCATCCAATACAGCCTTACAGGCAGGTTGGAAGCACCCGGCGGCGACCAGATAAAACTGTATGTTCCCGGTTCCAAAACGCCAAGTTTAAGCAAATCGTCATAACTATCGCCTATTGCCACTTTATCCTGCGGCAAAGGCAGGATTTTTTCTTCACCGGCTTTTTTCAGCACTCCGTAACCGGCAAACAGCCCGCCCAGCGGATTTAAGTACATTGCCGCCGGTTTATTGCCGCTGATTGTAAAATTAACCGAATAAACAATACCGTAATTGCCATAATTTACAGCATCTTTGCCAGTTGTGCCGTCCTTGCCGCGCGCAAAGCCCTGTTCTTCAGATGCCAGTTCAAGCATATACACCTTGTTGTTATCGGTATTCAGCGGCGCAGATACAGTGTAATTCCAGTCCGCATCGTCAAAAGTACCCCTTAACGGATGCTCATCCATAGGCTGAACCGGTGCGTATTCATTGTATAAATCCAAATCTGTTTTTTCGTCGCACATAATAACGCTTACCTGCACAGGCTTATCAGTGTGTAAATCAATAGTGCCTACCAAAAGCTGCGCCGGTTCAAGCACATAGCCTTTGCCGGTTAAAAGTTCAGCATTTTTGCCAAAGCCAAGGCTGCCTTCCGTTTTATTATGAACGCCGGAAAAATATTTTTGCTGTGTTTCCTTGCCAACCTTTAAATAATGCCAGCCCGCATTGCCGATGCTGTTGTTGGCAACGCTGTATTTAACCGGGCGCATTTGTTCGTTGCTGAGTATAACGGCGAGTTTTTTATTGTTTTCCATCGCATTTACATGATGAAAGAAAATTCTTACATCACCGCTTACGGTATCACGGTACAAAACTCCATTCCTGTAAACCATTTCCGGGCTGTCAGAAAAAATAAGTGTTGAACCGGAAGTAGTTTTCTGCGCTGTTACTTCTGTATAAGTTTCAGGCAAACCGCGCCCTGTAATAAGTTCATCAGAAGCAAAAGCGTTTAAAGGTAAAAATGCCATACAACTAATTGCCAGAGTTTGAAAACATTTTTTTAGCCTCACGATTAACCTCCAATAGATGTTTACTGTTTATTATAACACAAATACTGCAATTGTATTTTATTTTTGCAGCGCAGAATTTAAAAATAAATTGTTGCTACAAAAACCGTTTCCGCATTAATAAAATAAGGTGTCAGTAATACTATCAATACCCTCTGTATATGAACTGCACCCCAAAAGCTTAACTTTTGGGGTGCAGTTTACTTAACCGGCGGTTTTGATTTATATTCTGTTTTTATACATTTTTTCGTAATACTTCTGGTATTCTCCGCTGATGATTTCCTGCCACCAGTCTTTATTTGCCAAATACCATTCAATCGTTTTGGCTATGCCGTCCTCAAACTTTGTCTGCGGCAGCCAGCCAAGTTCATTATGTATTTTTGTAGGGTCAATTGCATAACGCCTGTCATGACCCGGGCGGTCTTTAACAAAGGTAATTAAATCTTCACTTTTGCCCAGCGCTTTTAAGATAATTTTCACAACATCCAAATTACTTTTTTCGTTATGCCCGCCAACGTTGTAAACTTCGCCCTCGCGTCCACGGCGGATGATTAAATCAATCGCACTGCAATGGTCTTCAACATACAGCCAGTCGCGCACGTTGGCACCATCGCCGTAAACCGGCAGTGCTTTATCATGCAGGGCATTAATAATCATTAGCGGAATTAACTTTTCCGGAAAATGATACGGCCCATAATTGTTGCTGCAGCGGGAAATCGTCACCGGCAAACCATACGTTCTGTAGTACGCCAAAACCAATAAATCCGCACTGGCTTTAGATGCAGAATACGGGCTTGATGTATGCAACGGCGTTGTTTCAGTAAAGAACAAATCCGGCCTATCCAACGGCAAATCACCGTAAACCTCATCCGTACTTACCTGATGATAACGCTTAATACCATACTTGCGGCAAGCGTCCATAAGCACACCCGTGCCGATAACGTTAGTTTTTAAAAACAGCTCCGGCTCTAAAATGCTGCGGTCAACGTGGCTTTCCGCTGCAAAGTTTACCACAACATCCGGCTTTTCTGCTTCAAACAAGCTGTAAACAAAATCACGGTCGGCAATATCTCCACGCACAAACTTAAAGTTTGGCTGCTCCATAGCACCCTTTAAGCTGCTTAAATTGCCTGCATATGTCAGTTTATCCAAACAAATAAATTCATCTTCCGGATGATACTTAAGCTCATAATATGTAAAATTACTTCCTATAAACCCGGCCCCGCCGGTGATGATGAGTTTCATTGTTTATCTCCTTTACTTAAAATTCACTCTAAAATTTTTATAATTTTATTAGATATATATTTATACTATTCTTATTATAATATATAATGAGAACTTTTGATATATAAATCTACAGTACTCTTATTATTAAAAATTTATAAATTATTTTTTTACTTACTTTTTATTTTAAAAATTATTGTATACTGCAATCCACCTAGTAAAAATATAATTGAAAAAGTATTCCCTGCCATCATAGCAAATAAATTCAATAATAAAGCTATTATCAAAATTTCTATTTTTTATTTACATGAAATCTTTTCCATATATTATACAATAAATATAAAATAGAAAAAATATAAACTAAATCATATTAAGCCATAACTTGTAAGTATATATACATAGTGATTTACATTACCATAAGAATATTTAATCATACCACATTTCTTATGCCATCAGTAATCATTCTTAATTCGTTTAAAGCCCTTTTATTTATTGTATCTGCTATATACCAATCCTTTAATCCTATACCAGTTTAAAGCTAAATATTTCCCTTAACAATATTTAAATGACTCATTATATTATTTAATCTATTACCATTACTACAAGCTGTTGAACTTGCTATAGTTTCTATATTAGACGTAAAATATGTACCCATTGAATCTAAAACATTTTCATTTGATAATATATCTAAAAAATCCTAATCCAATTAATATCATTATAACATATTTATTAAAAGTTCCATATAATTTAGAATATAATAGCATTAAAATAGAATAAAAATATATAATAACATTAGCTCATTTTGAGTTTGTCACATATAATATAGTTATAAAACGAGTGTAAAAAATATGCTTCAAAATATTTCTCTTATTTTGAAAAACAAAATCAAAAAGAAATGGTAGAATAGTTGCAAATAATAATCCAAAAAAATCAGGCTTAACACAATAACTTTTAAGCCCACGATTAGGATTCACAATCGAATGATATCAGTTTAAATAATAATCAACATCATACAAATAAAGATTTACTTACTTAAAATATCATAACCAATTTGTATATTAAATAAAAAAGAGTATTTCTAGTATTGCATAAACACTTAATAACAAAGATAAAAGGAAAAACATTATTTATTTTCCCTAAAACCGTTATTAAAATCACTTTGAAATAAATGGAAGACCTAAAAAACTAAAATCCATTCAGATAAAATTTCTAAAAGAACTATTTTATCTGAACGCAAAAACATATATATATATTTCAAAAGCATTAAATTATCTGCAAATTTTATATTAAAAATTGACAGCAAGTATAAATCTTTCGTTTTTTTAATATCAATATAATTATAATACGGAAATTTATATATACCAAAAATGTTATAGCTAAATGTATAATAAAAAGCAATAGTAAATACTTACAGATTTTAGGCTTTAATTTAATTTAATTTTAAACTTTGTTACTTCAAAGGCAAATACCAAAAAAACTGCTATCATAGGATATAAATATAGTTTTCCACCTATCCCCATTACTTGGTATTATTTTGGCATATTTACAATTGGAAAAGAGATTATTACCAAAAAGAGTAGAAAATATTGTATATTTTCCAAATTTTGTTTAGTAATTTTTAAGATTTCTCATTTCTCTTTTATAATATACGATTTCTATATAAGATATAAAATTGTAACTAATTTAATAAAACTTTTAACGATATAAATCATTTTAAAATCTTTTGAAATAATGATTAGAATCAGCAATATTTGTTTTTAACTACAGTTACTAAAATCTATAACGCATCCTGCCCAAGATAAACCTACACCAAAGCCAACGGATAAAACTTTTTTAATATTTTTATCTTGGTTAGCTTGCAACATATCTTTTATTGCAATCGGTATAGAACAAGAAACAGTATTACCGTATTCCTTTACATCATTCCAAAACGGATAACCAATTAAATCGCATTTCATTTGCAAAAATTCAAGCATGAACTTATTAGCCTGGTGGAATACAAAATAATCTATTTTATTTTTGCTTAAATTTGTTTTTTGCAAAATCTGCTCCACAGTTGGCGGAACTACTTCCAAAGCAAAATCACTTATAGCGGAACCGCTCATATACAAATTTCTATTTGTTCTGTAATTACCGTACTGGTCAGTATATTCTTCAATAGCAGTGTTGCTATAAGGCTGCTTCCTTGCACCTACAGGTACAATCAATTTATCATAACCCGCGCCATTTGTGCCAAAAACAAAGCCTTCCAATCCTGATTCGGCTTCATCAAAAGCACTGATAAGTGTAGCAGTTGCGGCATCGCCAAATAAAGGCAAAACTGTGTTGTCTTCAGGATTTATATATTTGCTGTAAGTTTCGGCAGTTAAAAGCAGTACATTATTTGCCTGACCTGTTTCAATTAAACCTTTAGCAAGGCTTAACCCATAAATATATCCGGAACAACCAAGATTATAGTCAAAAGCCCCGCAACTTTTAGATAGTCCAAGTCTATTTTGCAATATGCAGGCAGTAGTAGGCAAAAAATAATCAGGAGATTGTGTACATAATATTAAAAAATCAATGTTATTTTTATCTACTCCGTTATTAAATAACTTGTCTGCCGCTTTGTAAGCTAGGTCAGACGCAATTTCATTTTCAGCACAAATATGCCTGCTATAAATACCTGTTTTTTTAGTAAGCCTATTTTTAGGATTTTCTATTTTCTTTTCCGGTAATACATACTCAATTTGGGATATATATGCTTTCACTACATTACCTCTTAAGCTAAATAGCCGCCGTCAACAACCACATCAGTTCCGGTTATCCATTTTGCTCTGTCACTTAACAAAAATAAGACCATACCACTGACATCTTCCGAATTACCTGCGCCAAGTAAATGTTTATCAAAAAAAGTTTCTAAATTCGAAATTTGTCCTGCTTTATCTGTCATTGGTGTTTTTATCCAACCTGGAACAATTGTATTAATTCGCTGATTTTTTTTACTAATTTCTTTTGCAATAGATTTTATTGCAGAATTTGTTGCTGACTTTGCAGCAGAATAAGCAAACATACCTTTTTCAGAAGAAAAAGCAGCAACAGACGAAAATAAAATATAAGAACTATTTCTATTAGCGTATTTTGTTTTTATTGCTAAGTTAATTAAAGAAATAGCTGCCCAAAAACTAATATTCATAATTTCATCAGCCAAATTCTTATCATAATTTTTGATTGGAGTAATATCACTAATTCCAGCCGCATGAACCGCTCCATCAATTTTTCCATAACCAGCAACAAACTCTTTAATTGCTGTTTCAAGTTTTTTTTCATCGCAAACATCTAAAGAAGCCGGAATAATATTTTCCGGATAAACTTCTTTTAATTTTTCCAATTCATTTTGCCTTCTTGCTATTGCCAAAACTTTAGCGCCGGCTTCTGCAAGTTCCAAAGCAATTTGCCTGCCCATTCCGGAAGAAGCGCCTGTAACTATAAAATTTTTACCCGTAAAATCAAATGTTACTTGAGCCATAATTTATCACATCCAATGTTTTTGTATCAGATAAATCAGCAATGCAGCTTGCACACGCCAAACCAACACCAAATCCACATAACATAACTTTTTGTAAATTTTCATACCGATTTTGACAAAGTAATAGTGGTATTGATGCCGAACTTGTATTTCCTGTTGTACCGGCAGCAAACGGTATTTTATCATGCGCTATATCAATTTTATCTGCTAAAGCATTTAAAATAAGTTTGTTTGCCTGATGACAAATATAATAGTCAATTTCCTTATCAGCAACATCTGCAAACTGCATTAATTTTTGCATGTTTAAAGGTACGTCGTTTAAAGTAAAATCCATTATAGCCATACCGTCTAAACACAAATGTCCGTCTCCGGTATTCGGGGGGGTAGTACGATGCCTGCTATTAGCTGTTATAATTGCCTGATAACGGTCGCCATAAGTGTTGATATTAAAATAGATATTTTTATCTGCGCTATCAGAAATAATGCTTGCCGTTCCGGCGTCGCCAAATATTAAGCGCGTAGCACGGTCATTGGGATTTGTAATTTTACTGATGGTATCACCTGCAAGCAGCAATACTTTTTTACATTGCTTGCTTTGTATCAATACAGAAGCCAAATAAAGCCCCTGAACATAGCCAGAACAACCTTCATTAATATCAAAGCACAAAACGTCTTCTGATAACCCGAGTTTATGCTGAAGATAATGTGACGTTGCAGGTAAATACCAGTCCGGCGTTTGACTTACAAAAATAAGCGCGTCTATTTCACTTTTGCTGATATTTGCAATGCAAAAAATATTTTCTGCTGCTTTTTGGCATAAATCAGACGCAGTGACATTATTGTCCGCAATAGCAAGCGTTAAAAAGCCGGTATTTTTTACAAATCTTTTTACTTCTTTTTCTGTAATAAGATTCGGTGCATATTCAGTTAAACTTAAAATTTTATCAGGTAGGCAAGCAGATATCGCTTCTATCCTTACATTTTTAATTTCACTTAACATTTATTTCACCAAATCATATAAATCAGCAATAGTTTTTGCCATTCTTACATCAGCAGGGCTAACTTTTTTACCATAAGCTGCATTTGCCATTGCCATAAAGCTTACAAGGCTTAAAGAATCCCATTCTTCCAAATCTGCAAGTACAGTTTCCATAGTAACTTCTTGTTCACAATCCAAAATATCCGCCATTTTTTCTAAAAATTGTTCCATAATTATTTCCTCCTTAAAATCATAAACTTTCTAAAATTTTTATTATTTTTTCACGAGCTTTTTCATATTGCTCGGAAGTTCTAAGATACTCTGTTTGTTTCATCCCGTTAACTAATAACTCTTTTGGAAAACGTATTTCACCTTTATTAGGTATATATCCCCATCTTCTATTAAGTGAAATCACTTTAGTATTTTCGTCAACGACATGTATATACGCAGTTTTTACCAGCATTTTTTCATACATATAATCTTGAAATATTAAATACGCTTCCGTCATCTCTTTAGAACCTCTATAAGAATCTTCTCCTACCAGAGCTCTACCAGCAATACATATTTTTTTTGCAGAATCATAGTCAGTCCATCCAATAGTACCAAACGGTAAATTATTTTTCTTGTCTACCATAATTAATAACCCTTGCGTCATATCATTAAGATATTTTTCTTCATACCATTGTTTTTCTAACTCCATTGTTAATTTAAACGGCTGATTTAAAAATTTATTAAGTTCCGGATTATTACGCCATTCGATTACTTTTTCAAAATATTTAGGAGAAATTTCTTCTAAACGTACGTATTTACCATCAAGTATAATTTCCCTCTGCATTTAATTTTCATTCCCTTCATTTCTTAAATATTTATTAATTAAATATTTGTTTAAAGGTTTTTCAAACACCTCATAAAAGAAAATACTTAACATAATACATAAAATAAATGCGATAATAATTCTTGTTATATTATTGTCAATGTTTACATAACTTAACAAAACTGGTACGCTTGGCCAAACAAAAAATTGTGCCAAAAAGAATACATATGAAATTGAACTTAAATATTGCAATATTTTCGAATGTTCTAAATAATAATTTTTAAAACCTGCTAATCCAAAAATAATTAAAGTGAACATAGGTATATTAAATATATTATAAAGCATATAATTACCACGATAAAAATTGAGTTTTACCGCCCATGTTACTACAACTACAAAAATTAATACTTCTAATACAATTACTGGAATAGAATATAATTTTGGATATTTATCTTTATTATTTATCCATACCCTACATAACAGTATACCTAATGTAAACTCTAATATTCTAAAGAATGGATTACTATAAATATTATGTAATTTAAAATAACCAACCACAAAAGAACTATAAATTAAAACAAAAACCAGCAATATATATATATATATAATATTATCTTTAGAGATTAATTTATTTAACAGAGGAAATAAAAAATAACAAAATAATATACATGAGACAAACCAGGTTCCACCATAATGAGATATATTAAATAAACTTGTAAAAACACTTTCAATTCCCAAAATAGTAACTGGCAACAAAATTATTTCATCAATTATCGCCTCTTTAGAAAACAGAAAAACCCATAAACTACTAATTATTAAATATACTGGCATTATTTGTATCAAACGCTTTTTATAAAATATCATTATATCAAAATTTTTATTAAATGCATTTACATAACACAACACAAAACCAGAAAGCATAAAAAAGCCAGTCATAAATATTGCGCCCATAGAAATAAATTTTTGGAGAATTCCATAACTACAATTGATATGTCCGGTATGAAATAGAAATACAAATAAAGCTGCGCTTATTCGAAATAAATCTAGACCTACTAATCTTTTTATCATAATTTTATTACCTAAATTTATTTATTACATTAATTACATAATTAATTTCACCATCAGTCATTCCATAATACATCGGAATACTTAAAACTGTTCTACTTATTTCTTCTGCTATTGGTAATTCACCATTTTTAATACCTAAATCTTTATAACATTCCTGTTCATGCATTGGTATGGGATAATGTTTTACTGTACCAATGCCATTATCATTTAAATATTTTTCTAATTCATCACGTTTATCACAACGAATAACAAAAACATGGTAAATATGCTCAAAATCATTAGTAGATTTTAGAGGAAGTTTTATCAAAGGATTTTTTATACCCTCAAAATACTTTTTAGCGGTTGCACGCCTGTCTTCATTCCATCTATCCAGATTAGGTAATTTTACCCTTAAAAATGCTGCCTGAATTTCATCTAATCTACTGTTAACTCCTTTATAAATATGATGATATTTATAATCAGAGCCATAATTTCCTAAAGCTCTGACTTTATCAGCCAATGCTTTATCATTAGTAGTTACACAACCGCCGTCTCCAAGCGCTCCTAAATTTTTACCGGGATAAAAACTAAATCCGGCAGCGTCACCTAAAGAACCAGCTTTTTTACCTTTGTATTTTGCTCCATGAGCTTGTGCTGCGTCTTCTATAACTTTTAAATTATGCTTTTTAGCGATAACATCAATTGCTTCCATATCCGCAGTCCGCCCTTGCAAATGTACCGCTATAATTGCCTTAGTGTTAGATGTTATTTTTTCTTCTATTCTACTTGGATTTATATTAAACGTTTCTATTTCAGGTTCTACAAATATAGGTTTTGCTCCAGTATATGAAACTGCTAATGCAGTAGCAATGTAAGTATTTGACGGTACTATAACTTCATCACCATTACCTATATTCATAGCTTTTAAGATTAAAAATAGTGCATCTAATCCAGTCGCTACACCAACGCAATACTTTACTCCACAGTATTCAGCAAATTCTTCTTCAAATTTTCTACATTCTTCACCATGAATAAAACAACTAGATTTTAAGACATTATTATATGCTATATCTAGCTTTTCTCTAATTTCATTATGCATGGGTTCAAATGTTACAAACGGTACTCTCATTTAATTATTCTCCTTTTTATTATAAAATTCAGCTGCTTCTTTAATGTATGTTGAATAATCTCTAATATAATCATCTTCAGTATAATATTCAGAAGCTAAAACAAGCAAAACCGCATCGCTTGTAAAATCAAACATTTCCCTCCATACCATACTTCCTATATACAATCCAATATTAGGTTCATCTAATACAACAACTTCCTCTTCTGTTAACGTTTTTAGTTTTATTTTAACTTTACCATGTACACATATCAAAATTTGTTCTAATAATTTATGCGAATGAAATCCTCTTGTGACATTTTTAGGGACACCATATATATAATAAACTCTTTTTAACTCAAACGGTATTTGCTTCAAAGATTCTAATGGCACTAAATTACCAACAGAAGAAGATATCGTTTTAAATAAAAATTTTCTTGTATTAAGAATCATAAAATTATTCACTCCATTTTTTTATCTTATATATAAATTTTATAAAATAAATACTAAAAAGTAATATGCAACTTATAGATACACCTAAAACTCCTAAAGTATTAAATATTTCATTATTTGTAATAAATATATGCCTATCTGTTATAATAAAAACGATTAAAGAAATTATTAATAATAAAAATATATTACTAATAATCCGCTTACTAAAAACTATTTTTTTTATTAGGCTAAATATAAAATTTTTTTGAAATAAATATTTTAATGATTTTAAAGAGAATTTATCTTCGAAATCATTCCAATATGCAAACTCTATATACTGCCATTTTTTTTTCATCAATTTCTTATCTTCATCCAATATTAATTCTTGATATGGTAATATCTCATTCTGATAGATTAGTATTTCATCATAGCGATACTTTTGATAAGCCTCAGATAAATTCAGTTTATTCCCATGACTTATTCCTCCACTTCTATGTTTGGCTGCAATAAAATCGACCCAATAAAACTTAATTCCCATTCTCGACATCTTTAAATATAAAGATGCATCTTCTATAATAAAATATTTAGTGTCATACGGTCCAACAATATCGTATAGCTTTTTTCTATAACATGTTGACGTTGTTGGAATAGTAAAAGTATGAGATAAACGAGAAAACATTTGTTTAGGTGTATATTTTTTTATAAATTCTATCACTTCACTTTGTGGCTCAATACTTTCTATTTGAGTTAATAATTCCCCGCACATTGCTACTTTAGCAGTAATACACAATGCATCGTCACCTAAAAATTGAAAATTATTAACAAAAGTCTCAATAACATTTTCATCATAAAGACAATCGTCCGCTGCCATATACATTATATATTCACCATTTGATATTCTTCTACAATATTCAACATTTGCTACGGTTCCAATATTTTTAGCATTATTATTTATAATTAAATTTATTATATTTCCATTTTGATTTTTCTCTATATACCTTTTTACTTCATCAGATTGAAAATCATCAGAACCATCATTTGATATTATTAACTCAATTCTAGGATATGTTTGAATTAATACACTGTCTATTGCTTCATAAATATATTTATAATTATTATATGAACCAATTACAAAACTAAATAAACTTTTCTTCATTTTTTATTCTCCTAATAAATCTATTCGCTATAATCGGAATAAGAAAAAGATTTCTTATTAAAAATTTGAGCTTGTTTATTTTATTGTAATTAGAAAACATATACCTAAATTCATAAATAATTTTTTTTTCTCTACTTATTTGTTTTACTAAACTTTGTTTTTTATTTTCCACAAACTTTAAATTATTTAAAATTTCATTATCAATTACGTTAATTAAATCTGTTTGGTAAATAAGTTGTTTCCTTGCTAATAAATTCGTGCTACTTACACCACCTACCCTATGTTTAACAGCAATGATTTTGCTATAAAAAATTTTATACTTTTTCTTAGCCATAATTAAAAACATCGGCCAATCTTCAACCAATCTATAGTCTTCATTAAACCAACCTATTTCATCCAAAAAAATTTTTTTATACATCATTCCACTTGACGGAATAAAACACTTTATAGAAAGAGCTGTAAAAAGAGGAATACCCGATTCATTCAATAATCTAAATTTTTTTCTATATACTTCATCACTGTCAATAACGCCAATAGCTTTAGTCATATCAATAGAAAATTGCAATGATTGTCCAACTATTGCAACATATTCAGGTTTATCTTCTATTAATTTTAAATAATCACTAATTACTGTTTCATTATACAATTGATCATCGCCGGCAAGTAAAAGAATATATTTACAATTTATTTCTTTAGCAGCAAAATTAATATTCTTTACAGTTCCAACATTTTTTGTATTTTTACGTACAATAATCCTTTTTAAGACTTTTCCTCCTAATTTAACTATTCTATTATAAGCAATTTCTGTATTGAATGTAGGAGTAGCATCATCTGACAAAACAAGAGTTATATCTTTATTTATAGTTTGTTTTATAACAGATTTAACTGCTTCTTCCCATAATTTACTTTCTCCATATGTTGTAATAATTACACCAATGCTATTCATTAATTTACCTTCTTTTTATCTGACACTTTACAAAATGTTTTATTTCATCAAATGCTAAAAATATAAAATTTTTTATATAAAATTTTATATTTTTTCTATTTAATGACTCAAATTTATATTTTATATATTGCTTTTTAAAAAAACTTAAGTCATGAATATATGGAAATATTTCTAATTTATAGCATCTAATTAAATCATCATGTAACCTTTTAGATGAAAATGCATCGAGATTTACTGAACTAACCCCTCCTTCTGCATAGTACATAGTAATAGTATCTAAATGACAAATTTTAATTCCATCTCTACTTATCCTTAACCACATTGGCCAATCTTCCAGCAATTTATAACGTTCATCAAATTTATATAGTTCAAAAAAATCTTCTCTATATAAAATAGATATTGCTGGTATCATGTTAAAAATACACAAACTTCTAAATAATTCTAACGAACTAGATGATTTCAAAATGTTTGTTCTATATGCATTTGGATGTTTATAATAGCTTTTCTTAAAATCTTCTGAGCAAAATAAAACAGCACTACTTGTTACCATACTGTCATTTTCAAATGCAAATTCATATAATTTTGTCAAAGAATTACTATCAAAAAATTTATCTCCACACGATACAAATTTAATATAATCTCCATTAGCATAATTAATAATCAAATTAGCATGCTTAACTGTACCAAGATTATATTCATTAATTCTAACAGTTAAAAATTCTATATTATCTTTTTTATAAATATTTATAAATTTTTCTACTTTTTCTCTGTTAAAACAACCAGAAGCATCATCAGATATAATCAATTCAATTCTGGGATAATCTTGTTCAAGAATAGACTTTAAAGTTTCATTCAAGAAAGACTGATTTCGATATGTAAGAACAATAATACTAATTAAAGCATTTTTTCTATTCAAACGCAGAATGTTCTGCGCTCCATTTTTCATAGGCATCACAAACTTTCTCACTATCCCCATCCATTACTTTTATGCCCCTTCTTAACCAGATTGCTTTTGTACATAATTCTCTAACCTGAGCCAAAGAATGAGAAACAAATAACATTGTTGTTTTATTACTTCTCATTCTTTCCATTCTTTCATGACATTTTTTTTGAAATGCAACATCTCCAACTCCAAGTATTTCATCTACTATTAAGATATCCGGTTGAACTATAGTAGCTGCTGAAAAGCCTAAACGTGCAAACATACCAGAAGAAAAATTTTTGATAGGTACATCCATAAACTGTTTTAATTCTGAAAATTCTACAATTTCTTCATATTTTTCTTTAATAAATTTTTCATCAAAGCCCATAACAGCTCCATTCAAAAATATATTTTCTCGTGCAGTTAATTCAGGGTCAAAACCAGCGCCTAATTCAATAAGTGGTGCAATACTTCCTCTAACTGTCACATGTCCTTCGGATGGAGGGTATACTCCACAAATACATTTAAGTAAAGTTGATTTTCCCGAACCATTAGCACCTAAAATTCCGACAGTATCTCCTCTTTTTATTTTAAACGAAATGTTTTTCAAAGCATAAAAATCATTATATTGAATACTTCTATTAAAATATTTCACAATATATTCTTTTAAACTACCTATTTTTTCTTTAGGCAACCTAAAATTCATCGACACATTATCAACTTCTACAATATAATTATCATAATTATTCATTATTAACTCCCTAAATATGTAATAAAAAATTTCTTTGAAATTTTCTAAATATTACTATACCTAAAATCATAAATATAACAACAAATGCAATGCAAACAATATTATCCATAATTGTTGGTAAATCGCCATATAAAACAACCTTTCTAAAGTAATTGACTATATGGAATAATGGATTAAAATTTAATAAAAATTGTACTTTAGTCGGTAACACTTCAACAGGATAAAATAATGGCGTTAAATAACAAAGTATTTGTATAAATATACTATACAAATATATTATATCTTTAAAGTACACTGCAGCCGTAGCAAGTAATAAACTCATCCCTAAAGAAATAAAAAATAAATATATAATAGGTATAGGAAATAATATTATAGAAAAATTAATAGTAGCACCAGTAACTACCATTACAATCATAACTGCAACAAGTGAAAATCCAAGATTAATCAAACTACTCAAAACTTTAGATAGTGGTATTATAAATTTAGGAATGTATACCTGTTTTATTAATCCTGAACTTTGAATAATAGATGGCATTGCCATATTTGTTGACTCAGCAAAAAAATTAAACATTACTTGTCCAGTAATAAGATACATAGGAAAATTATCAATTTGAAATTTAAATATATGTGAAAAAACTATCGTAAGCACAACCATCATCATCAATGGATGCAATAATGTCCATAAATATCCTAAATATGATCTTTTATATTTAATTTTGATATCTCTATAAATAAGTTGCCTAAGTAACCATGAATATTTAGACATTTCCGCATATCTATTAAACACTTAAATCAATACTCCTTTTAGATGTAGAACTATATATATCTTCACTTATTAGTTTATTTTCTAAAATTTTCTTTAAAAACATACCATAAGGAGCTTTACCATACGCTTTAATACTTTCTTTAAGTTGAGCTATATCAATCCATCCATTACGAAATGCAATTTCTTCCAAAACTGCAATAGGAATACCTGTTCTTATTTCAACAGCTTTTACAAACTCTGCTGCTTCACTAAGGCTGTTTACTGTTCCAGTATCTAACCACGCATATCCACGACCCAAAGTAATTACCGAAAGTTGATTATTTGCAAGATAAATTTTGTTTAAATCTGTAATTTCTAACTCACCACGTTCAGACGGTGTTAATCTACTAGCATACTCACATACTTTATTATCATAAAAATATAATCCTGTTACTGCATAATTACTTTTAGGTTTTTGTGGTTTTTCTTCTAAAGACATCACTTTACCATTTTTATCAAATTCTACAACACCAAAACGTTCTGGATCTTCCACATAATACCCAAAAACTGTTGCCCCACTTTTTCTTTTTGCAGCTTGCTGAAGTTGATAAGTTAGTCCAGCACCATAAAAAATATTGTCACCTAGAATCATAGCACAGCTATCACCATCAATAAAATCTTTACCAAGTATAAAAGCTTGTGCTAATCCATCAGGAGATGGTTGTACTTTATACTGCAGTTTAATTCCGTAACGGTCACCATTTCCCAAAAGTTTTTCAAAGTTTGGTAAATCGTGAGGTGTAGAAATTATCAATATTTCTCTTATTCCTGCCAACATTAACATTGATAGTGGATAAAAAATCATTGGCTTATTATACACTGGCAAGAGTTGTTTGCTTGTTACTAAAGTTAACGGATATAATCTCGTTCCACTACCACCAGCTAATATAATTCCTTTCATAAATATAATTCCTCCTATATTTATAAATAATTATTAAAATTTAAATATAACAGTTCTATTTTTTTTGTTTCTTTAAGAACATCAAACTTAAAGTTTTTAAAATCTATATTTATTTTATTACGATTAGAACGAGCTCTAATAATATATTGTGACCATTTTTTTGCACTCATATTCAATGATACTAATTTAGTAGAGTTACTAAATATTACTTCATTTGTAACTCTATCTGAACAAATAAACGGTAAGCCATTTATTTGGGCTTCTATCCCAACTACAGGTAATCCCTCATACAAAGAAGGTAATACAAAGACATCCATTACATTATATATGTCTCCGACATCAGTTCTTTCACCTAAAAATATTACATTTTGACTTATAGATAGTTCTTTCACTTTATACTGTATATGACTTTTTAGCTTTCCATCACCAACAAGAAGCAATTTCGCATTTTTTATATACTTTAATACTTCAAAAAATATCTCTATTAAAAATCCATGATTTTTTACATCTACAAAACGTCCAACATGACCAATTACAAAACAGTTTTCTAAACCAAGTTCTTTTCTTAACTGTTCTCTTTTTTCTTTATTAAATTTAAATTTTTCAATATCTATGGCATTATTTATAATTTTTACTTTTCCATTTATTACAGCATTTTTGCCATACATCCATTCAGCAGCTAACCTACTGCATGCCCAATACTGATTTGCAAATAATTTTGCAAATGGGCGCAATAATCTTTTTACTAAACTGCGCAATTTTTCTTCTTTGCTGTCAGTAGTATGGTTATGTAATATACGCACTTTAGCACCTGCTAAATAGGCCGGTAATAATACAAATCCACTCAGTGAATTCATATTAGAGTGTACAATTTGATACTGATTAGATTTTATGATGTGATATATTTCATACATAAATTTAAAAATATTTTTATTATATGGAGTAATTTTATAAACCTTACCTCCCATAACCAAAACTTCATTTATATAATTTTCATCAGCATCATTATGTACTATAAACTCAAATTGTATTTTATTTTTATCAATATTGCGATAATAATTCATTATTACCGCTTCTACTCCGCCTTTTGCTACAATACCTAAAATTTGAAGTACACGTATTGGCTTTTCCAATTTTAATAAGCGCCTTCCCTTAATATTACAGCTTTACCCGTCCTCCATAACAGCATTGCGTCAAGCCATACACTCCAGTTACGCACATACCAGCTGTCAAGCTGTACTCTTTGTTTGTAATCTGTGTCGCTTCTGCCGCTGACCTGCCACATTCCTGTTATGCCTGGCTTTACCATCAGGTAGTCGTTGATGTATTCTCCGTACCGCACCATTTCATCTTTGATGATTGGTCTTGGTCCTACCAGGCTCATTTCACCTTTCAGTACGTTGAATATCTGCGGAAGTTCGTCTAAACTTGTCTTTCTAAGAAATGCCCCGCTCTTGGTTATTCTCGGGTCATTTTTTAGTTTAAAGTCTTTTTCCCATTCTGCTTTTGCTTCCATGTTTGTTTTTAAAAGCTGCTCTAATTTTTCTTTGGCATCTACGCACATACTGCGAAATTTATAGCAGTTAAATTCTTTGCCGTTTTTGCCTATACGCCTGTGTTTAAAGATTACCGGTCCCGGTGAGTCTTTATATATCCATAAGGCGATAATAATTAATATCGGCGATATTACTATAGTGCCTGTTATGGTCAGCACATAGTCAAAGATTGTTTTTATCCATCTATTAATAGGACGCGCAAGGTTATTTTTAAGCCTTAACAGCATCAGCTTTTCATTAAACAGGCTTTCTGCTTCTATGCCGCCCATTGGTACGCCTACAAGGTTTGGTATTACCCCCATGCTTTTTACTAAAGGCTGCACTTTGTAGATTAGTTTTGTAAGTTTACCTTGTTCCAAACCGGGAGCAGCTATAAACACATGATTGATGTTGTATTTTGCTATTACTTGTTCTGCGTCGCTGAATTTGCCTAAGACAGGGTAGTTTTCTAATATTCCTTTTTCTACTTTGTTGTCTTCTAAAAGACCTATTATTTTGTACCCCATACCAGCGTCGTTTTTAATTCCTTGTACAAGTAGCTCTGCTGTTTTGCCTGCGCCGATAATAAGCACCGGCACTTGCAAAAGCTGGTATTTTTCAAGTATCTTTTTTACTATGTAGCGGAAAATGACAAGCAGTATAAAGCTCAATATCCAGAATACTGCGATGAACATTCTTGATGTTGAGCCTGCTATGCGCGCTATATAAAGTAATATAATGATGCTTGTAACAGCGTAGCAGCTGGTGATAAAGAGTTTTTGGATTATCTGCCAGAACTGTGCACGGCGGTTATAGAGCTGTTCAATGTTTAAAAAGATTAGATAAAGCAGCGGGAATACTACCCAAAAGTTGAGCCAGGAGATATGCAGGCTGTGATTACCGGTATAGAAGTTACGGAAGTTAAAGGCAAGTTCTTCTGCACATACTATGGCGATGTAGTCAACACAAATTAATACAAACGGTAAAATAATATTGGTATACTTATTTATTTTTTGCAGATTTTCTGCCACGTTTTCTCACCCTGAGTTTAATTTTTATTTTAAACTTATCTATAACTTTATTTCGCAATCAATTATTATGTATTATATCACTTTTAAAATAAAATTTCTACTATTTTCCTTTAACTTAACTCCGTTTTTACGCAAAAAAAGACTGCCTGCAAGCGCGTTTACACTTACAAACAGTCCTTTAAAACCGGTAATTTAAATTTTAGTATTATTTAATTTTTAAGAATACAGTTTATTTCCCGCCGGTGCTGCCAAAGCCGCCGCTGCGGGTTGCGTCGGCGCTGTCGCCGTCGGCTGTAAGGTATTTATAAAAAATGCCCTGTGCCACGCGCTCGCCTTTGGGCAGGGTTACGTCGCTGTCTGTCGTGTTATACAAGCCAAGCATAATATGCCCTTCGTTGTCCACGTTGTTGTAATAGTCGGCGTCGATAATACCTACATTATTCACCAGCGCCAGCCCTTTTTTAACCGCCATGCTGCTGCGGATATGCACCCCCAAAAACTCGTCGTCCTGCATGTAGGCTTTCACGCCGGTCGGCACCATTTGCAGGGTATGCGCCTTAATGGTAATGTCCTGCGGCAGACAGATATCGTACCCCGCCGCCATTTTTGTTTTGCGTTCCGGCATGGGGAAATCAACTTCTTTAAAAGAAGTAATTTTTTCAAAACCACGTATTTTCATAATACACCTCATTATAAAAAATCCCGCCGAAAATAATTCAGCGGGATTTAGTTTTTACTTAAATTATTTGCTTAAGCCGCCTGCCAGCACTGCTTTGCGGGACAGGTTAATGCGGCCTTTCTGGTCGATTTCTGTAACCTTTACAACGATTTCGTCGCCTACGGAAACAACATCTTCAACTTTGTTTACACGCTCGGTAGAAAGCTGGGAAATATGAACCAGGCCTTCTTTGCCCGGCAGAATTTCAACAAAAGCACCAAACGACATCAGGCGGGTAACTTTGCCGGTATAAACTTTGCCAACTTCTGCTTCTGCGGTAATGCCGTTAATCATATCGATAGCTTTTGCAGCTTCTTCGCTGTTAACTGCGGCGATATATACGCGGCCGTCTTCTTCAATATCAATTTTAGCGCCGGTTTCTTCAACAATCTTTTTAATGGTTTTGCCGCCGGGGCCAATAATTTTGCTGATTTTTTCGGGGTCAACATGGATGGTGGTAATTTTCGGAGCGTATTTGGACAGTTCTTTGCGTGGTTCAGAGATGCAGTCAAGCATAATGCCCATGATGTGTTCGCGGCCGCGTTTAGCCTGTGCAAGAGCCTGTTTGAAAATTTCCTTGTTGATGCCGTCAATCTTAATATCCATCTGAATGGCGGTAATGCCGTTTTTAGTACCGGCAACCTTAAAGTCCATATCGCCGAGAGCATCTTCAAGGCCCTGAATATCGGTAAGAATGGTGAAATAATCACCGTCTTTAACAAGGCCCATTGCTACGCCGGCAACCGGTGCTTTAATAGGCACGCCTGCATCCATAAGGGAAAGCGTGCTTGCGCAAACACTGCCCATGGAGGAAGAACCGTTGGATTCCAGAGTTTCGGAAACCAGGCGGATTGCATACGGGAATTCTTCTTCGGAAGGAATTACCGGCAAAAGTGCACGTTCTGCCAGTGCACCGTGGCCGATTTCACGGCGGCCCGGGCTGCGCAGCGGTTTGGTTTCGCCAACGCTGTACGGCGGGAAGTTATAATGATGGATATAACGTTTGGTAAGTTCTACGCCAAGTCCGTCCAAAGTCTGTGCTTCGCTGAGCGGAGCCAGTGCCAGCACGTTCAGAATCTGAGTCTGGCCGCGGGTAAACAGCGCGCTGCCGTGCGGGCGGGCTAAGAGACCTACTTCGCAGGTTACAGGGCGTACTTCGTCAAGCGCACGTCCGTCCGGGCGGATTTTATCCACGGAAATGGTGCGGCGTACAATCTTTTTAACGAGTTTCTGGGTAATATAAGCAACGTCTTTGGCATTGTCAGGATATTTTTCCATAAATGCGTCGGCGATTTCAGCTTTAATGCGGGCAACGTTTTCTTCGCGTTCCAGCTTGTTGGCGTCCATCAGGGCTGCTTTCAGCTGTTCAGCGCCGTAAGCTTCAATTTCTGCGGCAAGTTCGGCAGGAGGTTCGTAAACAGGCACTTCCATTTTGGGTTTGCCAACTTCTGCCATAATTTTTTCCTGCCATTCAACCAGCTTTTTAATTTCTTCGTGGCCGAACCAGATAGCGTCCAGCATTTCGTCTTCGCTGATTTCCTTGGCGCCTGCTTCAACCATCAAAATAGCGTCTTTAGTGCCTGCAACGGCAAGGTTCAGGCGGCTTACTTTAGCCTGTTCAATAGTCGGGTTAATAATGTACTGGCCGTCAATCATGCCTACACGCACACCGGCGATAGGGCCTTCAAACGGAATATCGGAAATGGAAAGTGCGCAGGAAGCGCCAATCATTGCCGGAATATCCGGTGCGTTATCCGGGTCTACGGAAACGGCGGTTGCAACAATCTGCACGTCGTTGTGGTAGCCTTCCGGGAACATCGGGCGGATCGGGCGGTCGATAAGGCGGCTGGTTAAAATAGCGGTTTCAGCCGGGCGTCCTTCACGTTTAATAAAGCCGCCGGGGATTTTACCCACAGCGTACATTTTTTCTTCAAAATCAACAGTCAAAGGGAAAAAATCTACACCTTCACGCGGTGTTTTTGTACCGGTAGCAGCAACTACTACCGCAGTGTCGCCATAACGCACCAATACTGCGCCGTTGGCCTGCTTGGCAATTTTGCCGATTTCCATCGTCAGCGTTCTGCCGCCAAGCTCAATGCTGTAACTATGCATTTTTTGTCCTCCTAATTTTCTCTCATTTTTGGTTTACCTGCCATATATTCTACAACATTTTTTATTTTCCTTCACTATTTTTTACAAAATTTTTTAATTTTTTTGCTTTTTTACGCAGCAAAAAGCCCCTGCCCGTTTTTAAGGCAGAGGCTTTGGCAAAACTATTCTATTTTTTCAAACATATTGGCGCCCATACCGCACAGCGGGCATTTATAATCCTCCGGCAAAGCTTCGCCTTCATATATATAGCCGCAAACCTTGCAGCGCCATTTATGCGTGCCTGTTTCCTGCTGCGGTGCTGCTTCTTCTGCCGCAGGCTGTTTTTCCGCGCCTGGCGCGATATATACGCCGCCCAAATCCTCACTGCGGTCAAAATATACGGTATGCAGCATCTGTTCCGCCAGTTCGCTCAGCGGCTTGCCGTAAAAATCTGCATACAAGGCTTTAATTTCCGGGTTTTCGTGGCTTAAACGCAGCTTCATGCTGCTGTCGCGCTTGTAAAGCCCTTCAATGCGTGCCGCACGCAGAGCGTCGCCTTTATATTCCTTGTCCTTGGGCTGTCCGCCGCCGCCGATGCAGCCGCCGGGGCAGGCCATAACTTCCACAAAGTGGTACTCTGCTTCGCCTGCTTTAATTTTTTCAATAAGTTTGCGGGCGTTGGCAGTGCCGTAAACAACAGCCACTTTAACTCTTGTGCCTTCAATGTCAACTTCTGCCTCGCGGATGCCGTCCATACCGCGTACGGGCTGCAAATCGTACAAAGCCTGCGGTGCGTCCTTACTGGTTGCATAGCAGTATGCCGTGCGGATTGCCGCTTCCATAACGCCGCCGGTATTGCCGAAAATAACGCCTGCCCCGCTTGCCTGCCCCATTAAATCATCATAGGCCGAATCCTCCAGCGCAGCAAAATCAATACCTTCGTCTTTGGCAAGCATTGCCAGTTCGCGCGTGGTAATAACGTAGTCCATATCGCGCATATCTTCAATGCCAAGGTAACGCCCGGCAGCATTCATCTCGCCGCGGCGGATTTCAAACTTTTTGGCGGTGCAGGGCGTAACTGCCACGTTGACAATTTTGCGCGGGTCAATACCCATCTTTTTTGCAAAATATGTTTTAATGGTTGGCCCCTGCATGCCGATAGGGCTTTTGGCACTGGAAATATGCGGCAGCATTTCGGGGTAATACGTTTCTGCAAATTTAACCCATGCCGGGCAGCAGCTGGTAAACTGCGGCAGCGGCTTATTGCCTTCTGTAATGCGCTGTAAAAGCTCGCTTGCTTCTTCCACAATCGTCATATCGGCGGCAAAATTGGTATCAAGCACATAATCTGCGCCAAGCCTGCGCAAAAGCGCAACCATTTTGCCTTCAACAAAGCTGCCGTCGGGCATGCCGAATTCTTCGCCCAAAGCAATACGCACGGAAGGCGAAGTGCTGAAAATAACAATTTTATCCTCATCACGGATTTCCGCCATTACCTGATACGCTTCTATTTTTTCAGTAATGCTGTCTGCCGGGCAAACATTGGCGCACTGCCCGCAGTTAATGCAGATAGGCTTATCACCCGTTGCCTTAAGGTCATAAGTTCCGCATACGCCGATATAATCGGTGCAGACGGTTTTACAGTTTCCGCATTTAATGCACTTAAACTCCAGACGCTGGATGGAAGGATTATCCGGCTCGATGGCAACGCGGATATCCGTAAATTGGTGTTTGCTCATAGCTGCCTCCTTTTGAATCTTCTTTAAAATAACTGCTGGTTTAATTATACCTTACAGCCAAAGAAAACACAACAGAGTGCTAAAAGAAAACAATTATTTTTTGTAGTAATATTTGTAAGCGGCAAAAATAAGTATTGCCACCGTTACCAGCACGGCAAGGCGTTCGCTGTGCTGCTGAAAATTAACAATATCGTGCCCTATAACAACCTCCAGCGCCGTTGAAGGAAACTTGCCTATGAGGTTGGCAATGATGTAATCGCGCGTGGAAATTTTGCTTACCGCGCCAATCGCTGTTAAAATTCCGGACGGAAAATACGGCAGCATTCTTGCCGCTGCCATCCATTGCAGCCCTTTACGCCCGCTCAAATCGTCAATTTTCATCAGCATCGGGCTTTTGGCAATCATTTTCTCGGCAGCGCCGCGGAACAGATAACGCATCAGCCAGAAGCTGATAACAACGCCGGTTGTTTCTGCCAGCCACGAAATTAAAATACCCAGCGGCAAACCGAAAATAAGCCCGTTGGCGGTAGAAATAAAAATGGACGGGAAAATGCTGCCCGCATTGATTAATACATCAAGCAGGAAGCTTATAAGCATTGCCCACGCCCCAAAAGAGCGGAAATACGCTGCCAGCGCTTCCACATCGCCGCTGACGGCCAGGGCAAACATTTTTTTTACTTCTTCACCGGCAAACAGCCACGTTAACAAAGCGGCCAGGGCTAAAATAATTACCGCAGCCGCCTGTGATGCTTTTTCCGGGTTTTGATACCATTTTTCTTCCGGCATTGGGGCCTCCATTACGAATTGAATATACGTTTAAAACGTTCGTCAAACTGCGCGTCCAGAACTTTGGTAATTTCAGCCGTCTGTCCTGCGTCTGCCAGCGTTTTTTTTGCAAGGGCGCGCGCTTCTATCAAAACATCTGTATCTTGAAGTATATCAGCAATATATAAATCAGGCAAGCCATGCTGCCGCAGGCCAAAAAGCTGCCCCGCACCGCGCAGTTTTAAATCCTGCTCGGCAAGGTAAAAACCGTCGTTTGACGTATGCAGCACGTTAAGGCGAGCCAGTGTTTCCGGGCTGTCCGAATCAGTAAGCAGCACGCAGAAAGACTGTGCCTCACCGCGCCCTACGCGCCCGCGCAGCTGGTGCAGCTGGGCAAGGCCGAAACGGTCGGCGTTTTCAATAATCATCAGCGTGGCATTTTGCACGTTAACTCCAACTTCTATAACCGTGGTGCTGATAAGCGCCTTTATTTTACCGGCGGCAAAATCTTCCATCACCGCTTCTTTTTCGGCAGGCTTCATTTTGCCGTGCAGCAGTGCGCAGGGTATATCTTTCAAAAAAGTACGTTTTAATTCTTCGTAAACTTCCGCTGCCGCACGCACGCCCGGCATTTCACCCGGTTCTATAACCGCACAGACGATATATGCCTGGTGCCCGGCTTTAATCTGCCGCACCATGCCTGCGTAAACCTCACGCCGCTTGTCGCCGGTGTAGCACAGCGTTTTTATGCTCTTTCTTCCCGGCGGCATACCCTTCATTACCGAAACGTCCAAATCACCGTACACAGTAAGCGCAAGCGTGCGCGGTATCGGCGTTGCCGTCATAACCAAAACATCCGGCTCATAAGCCGATTTATTTGCCAGTTTGGCGCGCTGCTCAACGCCGAAGCGGTGCTGTTCATCCGTAACGACGAGCGCGAGTTTATCGAAGATAACGTCATCCTGTATTAAAGCATGCGTGCCGACAAGCACCTGCAAATTGCCTGCTGCAAGGTTTTCCAAAAGTTCACGGCGGCGCACGCCCTTAACGCTGCTGGTTAACAGCCCGCAGCGGATACCGGCAGGCTCCAGAAACGCCTGCAAAGTTTCGTAATGCTGCTGGGCCAGAATTTCCGTCGGCACCATAATGCAGGCCTGATACCCGTTTTCCGCAGCTTTGGCAAGCGCCAGCGCCGATACAACGGTTTTGCCGCTGCCAACGTCGCCTTGCAAAAGCCTGTGCATGGGCTTTTTATCCTGCATGTCAAGGCTTATATCCTGCCATGCCTTTTGCTGCGCTTCCGTAAGTTTAAAAGGCAGCTGCGCCAGCACTTTTTGCAAAAGCGTGCCGTCAGGCGCCATTTTTATGCCGCTGCGCGTGCTTTTTACCCTGCTGCGGTAATACAAAAGCCCGCACTGCAATAAAAACAGTTCTTCAAAAATAAAACGGCTGCGTGCCCGGGCAAGTTCCGCAAAACTTACGGGAAAATGAATGTTTTTAACGGCTTCAAAACGCGGAGGCAATTTTTTTGCGTCAATTATCTCCTGCGGCAGCGATTCCGGCAGGTAGTCTTCTGCCATGGCCAGAGCCGTTTTAACGGCTGTACGCACATTCTGCTGCGTCAGAGCGCCGCTTAAAGCATACACCGGCAAAATACCGGGTGCAGAAGCGCTTTCGCCGTCTTTTAAAATCTGCACGTAAGCATCCGTTACCATTTTTGCCCCGCGCCCCGGCTGCACCTTGCCGTCCACCAAAAGCTGCGTGCCCGGCTTAAAATTGCGCGTCTGAAAACGCTGATGCGCAAACATATACAGCTCAGCAAAGCCGGTAGCGTCTTTAAGCGTTACCAGCGTATAACGCATGCGCCTGGCCGATATTCTGTCCGCCACACGGTAAACCTCAGCGCAAAACAACTGCTTTTCTCCGTCTGTTGCAAGCTCCGCTATTGTTTTAACTTTGCTCTGGTCTACATAAGTACGGGGGTAACGGTTCAGCAAATCGCCAATGGTAAAAATGTTTAAATTGGCAAAATCTGCCGCTTTTTTAGGCCCGATACCCTTTAATTTTGTAATTGGCTCCTGCCACCACATAAAATCACACTGCCAATCTAAAAATAACTTGCTTTTAATTTCATTCTATGGTATGATACTTCTGTTAAATTTGTAACTGATGCTGGAATTACGTTAAGGAGGTGGGACTCATGGCATCCATTTGCGAAGTTTGCGGCAAAGGTATTCAAGCTGGTTGTAACGTCAGCCATTCCAATAGACATTCTAAACGCGCTTGGAAACCGAACATTCAGCAAGTAAGAGCCGTTGTAAACGGTTCTGTAAAACGTATTAACGTTTGCACCCGTTGCTTGCGTTCCGGTAAAGTTAACCGCGCTATCTGATTGTTACGGATTATAAAAGAAGCCTGATACCTTGGTATTCGGCTTCTTTTTTATTGGCTGAGCGCCAATTAGTGCCGAGTGATAACGATGGCAATAATTGTGCCAGCGAAGCTGCGCAAATTTTGCGATTGAATAATGAGCAAAATTTACGGACCTAAATGCTGCAACTACATCTAAATTTTAATAAAAGTATCTTAAATAAAACTATAATACAGAAAACGGTATAACAAAATGTTATACCGTTTTATTTTTTATCTTCTTGAGCGGGCAACTTCCGCAGGTTCCCAACCTCGGCACTGCATAAAATCAAGCAGGCTGCCTGTAAAATACAGCGGCTTTGCCCTCAGGCTTTTGATATCAGAAGAACCCGTTAACAGCATCAGCATGCGCAGTTCTTCTTCGGCCTGCAAAATTATTTCTGCCGCCGCGTCCTCGCCTTTGTTTACAGCCGCTTCCAGCACATTGCCGGCCATGCCGGCTATATCCGCGCCAAGCGCCAGTGCCTTTGCCGCGTCCAAACCGCTGCGTATGCCGCCGCAGGCTGCAATATAGCCTTCGCTGCCGCATACTCCGCCCGCTTCCAAAAGCGATTGGGCTGTGTTAAGCCCCCAGCCGTTTAAAAGCGCCGTGCCGCCGTAACGTTCAGCCTCAATAGCCGGAAAATTGGTACCGCCTGCACCGCCGATATCAAAACAGGTAAAGCCCGCTTTTAAAAGCTGCTTAACCTGCCGCGCCGCCATGCCGCAGCCGGTTTCCTTAACTATTACGGGCACAGGGCATTTATCAAGTATGCGCTGCATATTGGCAAACAGGCCTTTAAAATCCCTGTCGCCTTCGGGCATAATCAGTTCCTGCGCAGGGTTTAAATGTATCTGCAAGGCATCGGCGTCAAGCATACGCACAGCCTCCAGTGCTTCTTCCGGCGTAGCCAGCGCGCTGGTATTGGCAAAAACAATGCCGTCCGGGTATTCCTCGCGTACAACTTCGTAGCTTTGGTAGTTGGTTTTAGTTTTTACCGAACCATACTGCGAGCCTACCGCTATTGCCGCACCCGCTTTTTTTGCCGCACGCGCAAGCCGCCTGTTAATTTCCGTAACGGCGTCTGCCCCGCCCGTAACGGCGTTGATTAAAAACGGAGATAAAAAGAAAATGCCGCCGAACTGTGAGGAAAGGACTATATCCTGCGGGTTAAGCTCCGGCAGGCAGTTATGTACAAAATGTACATTCTCCAGGCCGTTGGTGAGCGGTCCGTCACCAAGCTTCAGCGCATATTTGATATGGTCAAGTTTCCTCTGTTCACGCGACATTAATTACCACCGTAAAATTATTTTAAAGTTTCAAGCTGTTCGGAAAGGTCAAGAGTCAGTTCCGGTTTGTTGTTAAGATAAGCACTGTATTCTGCTTTTTCTTTTTCTTTGGCAGCTTTGGCAATGCTCAGGCCGATTTTTTTGTGTTCCATATCTTTTTTGATAACTTTAACAACAACTTCCTGGCCAACTTCAAGAACGTCTTCCGGTTTTTCAACGCGGGTATCGGCAATTTCGGATACGTGTACAAGGCCTTCTACCCTGTCGGTTACTTTAACGATAGCGCCGAAAGGCAGGAAACGGGTTACAATGCCTTTAACGATAGCGCCTTCCGGAAGTGCGTTTGCTTCGGTTACCCAGGGATCTTCCTGAGTTGCTTTAATGCTGAGGGCAACGCGTTTGTTTTCGCGGTCAATTTTCTTAATGAGAACGGTAACTTCGGTTTCGGGTTCGAAATCGCTTGCTTTTACATTGCGGTCCCAGGAAAGTTCGGTATTGTGAACAAGACCAACAAGGCCTTTGCCTACTTCTACAAACAGGCCGAAATCAGCAATGCGCAGAACTTTGCCCGGTACAACCTGGCCTTCTTCAACGCTGTTGTATGCTTCTTCTTCAGCAGCTTCGCGTGCTGCTGCACGTTCTGCAGCTCTGGCAGCTTTAGCTTCGCGCCATGCCTGTGCTTTTGCTTCGCGTTCAGCGCGCAGCAAATCGCGGCGGGAAACTACCAGGCGTTTTTTAGCAGTGTCAACTTCAATAATTTCTGCTTCCAGTTCCTGGCCGATATACGGAGTGAAGTCCTCAACGCGTTTCAGTTCAACGTGGGATGCGGGCATAAAGCCTTCAACGCCTTCAACTGCAACGGCAAGGCCTACAATGTTTTTCTGGCGGTTTTTAATTACGCGCAGAACTTTAACGGTTGCCAGGCGTTTTTCGCCTTCAGCAAGTTCGGGAACGTTTTTCCATGCTGCGTCCTGCTCGGCACGGATTTTGGAAAGGCGTACAAAATCATCTTTGGAAGTGCCGGGAATAACCTTTGCTTCAACTTCGTCGCCTACATTAATTGTTTTTGCTACCTCTTCAGGATCTCCGGCAGCCCATTCGCTGTAAGCGATGGCGCCTTCTTTCATATAGCCAAAGTCTACATAAACTTCATCCTTATCTTTTTGAATAACAGTAGCCTTCACGATTTTGCCGGGATAAATGTCGTTGTTTTCCCAACTCTGCTCCAGCATACTTTCAAAAGATTCCATGTTTTCCATGTTTTCCATTACAAATAAAGCCTCCTTGATTAATCGGTCCGGCGTCGAAGCACCGGCCGTTATGCCAATTTTGGTGCAACCACGAAACATTTCCGGTTTTAATTCCGCAGCCGTTTCGATGTGGTATGCAATTTTACAGCGTGCAGACACAATATCATATAAATGCCTTGTGTTGGCGCTGTTTTTACCGCCGATAACAATAAATGCATCAACTTTTCCCGCAAGTTCCCCCGCGGCGTTCTGACGCTCGCTTGTAGCCGTACAGATAGTTTTTTCTATTTTGTACTCTCCCGGCCTTTCTTTTTGAATTCCGGCAAGCAGTTCTTCAAATTTTGCCAGCTCAAAAGTAGTCTGAATCGTAACTCCATATTTATCTGCAACGGGTATACCGGCAATATCTTTATTATATTCTACTATTATAGCATTTTTTCCTGCCCATGCCGAGATACTTTTTACTTCAGGATGATTTTTTTCTCCTATAATTATAACAAAATATCCGTCATCGGCAAGTTTTTTTGCTTTTAACTGTGCAGCACGCACATGCGGGCAGGTTGCATCAATAATATTCAGGCCTTTTTCTTCCGCCGCGGCGTAAACTTCAGGCCCAACTCCGTGCGAACGGAAAATAACCGTATCGCCTTTTTCAAAGCTGTCAAGGCTGTCGCAGCAGCTTACTCCTCCTGCTGCCAGTTCCGCCGTAAGCTGCGGATTATGTATAAGCGGCCCCAAAGTTGCCGCGTGCGTTTCTTTGCCGCACTCGCCGCGCGCCATATCCACCGCGCGCTTAACTCCATAGCAAAAGCCGCAAGGCTCTGCCACAAACACCTGCATGTTACTTCACTCCCTGCAGAGCTTTTATGTCTGCCGTTAATTTATCTGTCAAATCCTGCAAAACCTCTTTATTTAAGCCAACCGGCGGAAAAGGAACCGGCGTGCCGAATTTTACCACAACCTTGGGCCACAGCCTGCCGCAGCGCTTGATATCGGTGCCGCTTACTGCCGTCGGCACAATAACGGCGCCGGTTTTTCCGGCCATCATCAGCGCGCCCGGCTCAAGTTTGCCAAGCTGCCCGGTTTTACTGCGCGTCCCTTCCGGGAATATCGCCAGCACCTCGCCGCTTTGCAGAATTTCAATGCCGTGCTTGATTGCCGCCCTGTCCGCGCCGCCGCGGTTAACCGGAAACGCGCCCAGAGTTTTATAAATGTAGCCGAGCACCGGCACAAAAAGTTCGCGCTTGGCCATAAAATGCACCTTGCGCGGCGCCGCAACGCCTATAACCGGCGGGTCGAGCAGGCTTAAATGGTTGCTTGCTATAACAAGCGGGCCTGTTTTGGGAATGTTTTCCGCGCCGTGTACTTCAAGGCGCAGAAAAATTTTAAACAAAATTCCCAGTACAACATCCAAAAATGAATACAGCATCTTATTTCTCCCGTACTGCTTTTAAAATATGCTCTGCCACTTCGTCTATCGTCATATCGGAAGTATCAAGAAACTCGGCGTCGTCAGCCTGTTTAAGCGGAGCAATTTCGCGTTCGCTGTCCTGCTTGTCGCGGAAAGCGATTTGTTTTTCAAGTTCTGCCAAATCAACTTTTTCGCCTTTGGCAAGCATTTCTTTATAGCGGCGCATAGCGCGTTCCTTAACGCTGGCCGTTAAAAATATTTTTACCTGTGCATGAGGAAATACCACGGTGCCAATGTCACGCCCATCCATAACGACGCCGCCGGCTTCGCCCATACGGCGCTGCTGGTTTACCATTTCCGCGCGTACGCCGCCCACGGCGGATACTTTGGAAACAACGGCCGTTACTTCCGGAGAACGGATGGCTTCCGTAACTTCCGTGCCGTCAACAAAAACGCGGTTGGCGTTTGCTTCCGGCTTAAAAGTAATTACCATTTCCTGCGCCAGTTTTTCTACAAGCTCCGGGCTGAACGGTTTGCCCGTTTGCAGAAACTTCCACGCTACGGAGCGGTACATGGCCCCGGTATCAATATAAATGTAACCAAGTTTGCCTGCGACCAGTTTGGCTATGGTGCTTTTTCCGGCACCGGCCGGGCCGTCGATGGCAATTACCGGTTTTTGTGCATTCATTTTATCCCCACCTGTTTTTATATTTGTGCGGCAAAGGTGCCTGCGGCATAACCAGTGGAAAACGCCGCCTGCAAATTGTAGCCGCCCGTATAACCGTCGATATCCATTACTTCGCCTGCAAAAAACAGCCCTTTTATTAATTTGGATTCCATTGTTTTAGGGTCTATTTCCTTCAGGCTTACACCGCCTGCCGTTACAATAGCTTCTGCAATCGGCCTTGTGCCGGTAATGGGTACTGTAAACGCTTTTAAAACATCAACAAGGCGCCGGCGTTCGGCGCGCGAAAGCTGGTTGACAAATTTTTCTTCATCAATAAACGCCTGGTCCAGCACTGGTGCAATCAGCCGCTGCGGCAGCAAATCCTTCATGCCGTTGGGCATTTGCTTGCGGCTGTACTGCGTAAAATCGCGCTGCAAACGTGCGTCCAGCTTGTCTTTATCAAGCGCAGGCTTTAAATCAATGGCAAGTTCAACCTCCTGCGCGCCTCTGGCAAAGGCTTCCGCCACGCATTTACTCAGCGAAAGTATTATCGGGCCCGATACGCCGAAATGCGTAAAGAGCATTTCACCGAACTCCGAGCCTATTTTTTTGCCGTCCGCATAAACGGTGCCTTCTATATTGCGCAGGCTTAAACCCTGCAATCCTGCAATGTAGGGCGTATCGCTTTCAAGCGGAACCAGGCTTGGCGCCAGAGGTACAATGGTATGCCCCAATGCTTTGGCAAGTTTCACTCCGCTGCCGTCGCTGCCCGTGCCCGGGTAAGATGCCCCGCCTGCCGCCAGAATAACTGCATCGGCCGCAAATTTCTGCCCGTCGGCAGTTACAGCGCCGGTTATTTTGCCGAATTCTGCCGTAATGCTTTTTACTTTGCAGTCTGTAAGCAGCCTGCCGCCATAGTTTTTATAAATTTTAACAAGAGTATCAACAACATCAGCAGCTTTATCGCTTACAGGAAACACCCTGCCGCCGCGTTCAACCTTGGTAGACAGGCCGTTATCCTCCAGAAGCTGCACAATATCCTGATTGGTAAAACGGCGCAGCGCACTGTTTAAAAAGCGGCCGTTGCCGGGTATGTTTTTAATAATTTCCTGCAAATCGCAATTATTGGTAATATTGCAGCGCCCCTTGCCGGTAATAAGTATTTTTTTGCCGGGGCGGCGCATTTTCTCTAAAATTACGGTTTGGGCGCCGCTCTGCGCTGCGGCAATGCCTGCCAAAAGGCCCGCAGCCCCGCCGCCGATAACAAGTACATTAGCCATTAAGCTTTGCCGCCTTTTTTAAAGTTTCTGCCTCGTCCTCGTTAAGTTCGCGCATTTTGCCCTTGCTTAAGCCCTTTAAGCTGAGCGTGCCAAACTTAATGCGTTTAAGGTTGCGCACCGGAAAGCCGATATAATCGCACATACGGCGGATTTGGCGGTTTCGCCCTTCATGTATGGTAATATCAAAATATGTCATATTTCTTTCATGGTCATATTCCAGAAGCGTTACAACGGCAGGCGCCGTCATTCCGTCATCAAGTTTAACGCCAAGGCGCAGCAAATCGAGCTTTTCCTGCGGCACAATGCCCGGCACGCCCACGCGGTAAGTTTTGTTTACCTCGCGGCTCGGGTGCATCAGCCCCTGCGCCAGCGCGCCGTCATTTGTTAAAAGCAAAAGCCCTTCCGTGTTATAGTCGAGCCTGCCAACCGGGAACACGCGCTGCGGCAGATCCTTAACATAATCGGCCACGGTACGCCTGCCCTGCGGGTCGCTCATGGTTGTTACCACTCCGCGCGGCTTGTAAAACAAATAATATGCCTTGCGCTCACGTTTAATGGGCTTGCCGTCAACGGTAATAAAGCATTTTTCGTCAACTTTGGTGCCGAGTTCTTTAACGACTTTGCCGTTAACCTTCACTCTGCCGCCAAGTATATATTTTTCGGCTTCGCGCCGCGAAGCAACGCCGGCTGCCGCCAGCACTTTCTGCAATCGTTCTTCCATGTATTATACTCCGTCATTTTGTATATTGCTGTCTGTATCTTTCAGGCTGTCCAAAAGCGAAATCTGTTCAGGCCCGCTGCTGTCCTCATCCGGCAAAGCAGGCAAATCCTTCAGTGAATTAAGCCCGAAAGTAAGCAAAAATTTATCTGTCGTTGCGTAAAGAATCGGGCGTCCGAGCGCTTCCTTGCGCCCTGCCTCGCAGATAAGCCCGTATTCCAGAAGCGTATTTACAACGCCGTCCACCTTAACACCGCGGATGGCCTCCATTTCGCCGCGCGTTACCGGCTGCTTAAACGCAACAATGGCCAAAGTTTCCATTGCCGCTGCCGATAATTTTACTTCCTGCACGCGCTCCAGCTGTTTTAAAAGGGCATAATGCTGGGGCTTGGCGCACAGCTGATAGCCGCCCGCCACTTTGCGCAGGCATAAGCCGCGGTTTTCTTCATTGTAGCTTTCTTCAAGCATGGTTATAAGATCCCACACCTGCGGCTTGTCAAGCTGCATAATACCGGCAATCTGTGCTACCGTAAGCGGCTCGCCTGCCGCAAACAGCAAAGCCTCCAGAGAGCCCTGCAAATATTCATGAAACATTGTTTTCGCCCTCCCGGTGCAGGAATATGTATATCGGCGCAAAAGGCTCCGTCTGCGTTATATTTATAATGTTCAGCTTCAGCAGCTCCAAAAGCGCTAAAAATCCGGCTATTTTTTCACTGCGCGAGCCGGTGCTGCTGAAAACTTCTTTAAATTCCACTCCGTTTAAACGGCGCTTAAGCAGGCTGACAATTTCTGCCATTTTTTCCTGCACGCTGAACTCCTGACGCTCAATAAAAGCCGTGGTTTCGTGCCCGGCAGCCAAAAGCGCCAGCAGGCTTTTAACCAAGTCGCCCGCCTGATACTGCGCAATGCTGCGGTTTATCCTGCCTTCTGCCAACGGCCTGCGGTAAACGTAACGCTCCGCCGCCGTTTTCATTTCGGTAAGTTTTGCCGCACACGCTTTAATGCGCCTGTACTCAATCAGCATCTCCACCAGCATGGTGCGCGGGTCTGCTTCTTCCTCGTCGGTTTCAGGAGCAGGCTTCGGCAAAAGCATTCTCGATTTTATCTGCAGAAGCGTTGCCGCCATTACCAGAAACTCACTGGCAATTTCCATGTCAAATTCCGCCATGGCGGATAAATAAGCAATGTACTGCTCGGTAATTTCCGCTATGGGAATATCGTAAATATCTATTTTATCTCTTTCGATAAGGTGCATTAAAAGGTCCAGCGGGCCTTCAAAATCACTGACTTTTAAAGATAAATCTGCCATAAATTATACTGCCCGGTCTTTAAGCCCTGCCAATATGGCGGCAATCCCTTCGTTAATATCAGAAAAATATTCCTAAAACAGTGTTGACGAGCTCTAAATAAGCCAGAGCAAACGGCGTAATAATATAGCCGATAAGCCCGCTTGCCACAAGGGCTATAAGAATGTAAAAACCGTAACGCCCTACAAAACTGTTATATTTGTATGCAGTCTGCGGCGGCAAAAATTCATCCAGCAGGCGTGAACCGTCCAGCGGCGGTATAGGCAGCAGGTTAAAAAAGGCAAACCATACGTTATACTGCATAGTCCACAGCAAAAATGCGCTGACGCCGGGGGTTAAAACATGCAATCTCTGCATGGAAACCATAATCAGCGCCGCCAGAAAACATAAAAACAAATTAGCCGCAGGCCCTGCCAGGGATACTTTTATCATGCCTTCGCGCCTGTTGCGGAAATTATTGGGATTAATGGCAACCGGCTTTGCCCACCCAAAATGGAACAAGGCCAGCATTATTGCGCCCAAAATATCAAGATGTGCCAGAGGGTTAAAGGTTAAACGCCCAAGATAACGCGGCGTAGGGTCACCCATGGCATCTGCCGTAAGGGCATGGGCATATTCATGTATGGTAATGGCAATTAAAAGTGCCGGTACCGTATAAATCATCGAACTAAAATCAAACATAAAACCCTCCACTAAAACAAACTAAACAATAATATTATTATAACGTATTTTTGTAAAAAAGAAAACGGGACTGTAACAGGCAGCCCCGTTTTTTGCAAATATTTTATTTACCGGAAAAACGCGGTGCGCGTTTTTCCTTAAAAGCGGCTATGCCTTCGCGGCAGTCTTCCGTTGCCATGCAGAGCGTCTGGGCCACGGCTTCCGTATCAAGCACATCGTCAAGGCTCATGGCAGTGTTGTTAACATACTTTTTAATCAGCGCCAGCGAAAGCGGTGCCGATTCAGCAAGCCTTGCCGCCATTTTATAAACTTCGCCCTGCAGTTCTTCCGCAGTGCATACATGGTTCAGCATGCCGAAGCGTTCTGCCGCAGCGGCGTCAATCAAATCGGCGGTAAACATCAGTTCCTTGGCGCGGTGTACGCCAACTGCTTTCGGCAAAAAGTACAGGCCGCCGCAGTCGGGTATCAGGCCAACCTTGGCAAAGCTCTGCGCAAAACGGGCAGTATCAGCGGCATATACCAAATCGCAGGCCAGCATCAAATTAACGCCTGCACCGGCTGCAACGCCGTTAACCATGGCAATAAACGGTTTATCAATGGTTGTAATGCGTTTGGCAACCGCGCCCACTTTAATAATAAAGGCACGGCGGGCACCGGCATCGGGCAATGCTTCCAAAAACGGCAGGTCGCCGCCTGCGCAAAAGGCCTTGCCGCTGCCGGTAAGCACTACGCAGCGTATTTCTTCATCCTTCTCTGCCCTGTCAAGAGCTTCATGCAAACCGTCAATCAGCTTGTCATTCATGGAGTTCAGGCTTTTCGGGCGGTTCAGTGTAATGGTTGCTACATGGTTTTCAACACTAAACAAAACTGCTTCTTCCATATTTTCAGCCTCCTTTGGCATACTACCACTGCTGTTATTTATGTTCTTTTTTCAGTTCGTCCAGTAAAAACTCGTTTTTAACGCGTATATAAGTCCCCTTCATGCCGAGGGATTTTGTTTCTATCAAACCGGCGCTTTCAAACTTTCTTAATGCGTTTACAATAACGGAACGCGTAATGCCAACGCTGTCGGCAATTTTAGAAGCAACCAGCAGCCCTTCCGTGCCGTTAAGCGCTTCCATAATGCTGTTAATGGCCTCCAGCTCCGAAAACGAAAGCGTGGAAAAGGCTATCTGCACCATGGCTTTTTTGCGGGCTTCTTCTTCCACGCGCGCTGCACGCTCGTGCAGAATTTCAACGCCGATAACGGCCGCCGCGTATTCTGCCAGCAGCAAATCTTCGTCATTAAATTCACGGTCATACTTGGCAACAATTAAAGTACCGATACGCTCGCCGTTGCCGTAAATAGGCACAATTGTTGTACGCTTGTCGCCAAAATAGCATTTGGTGCCCTTTAAAAAGGAACATTCCTCGTTTACATGGCCGATATTGGAAACAGTTTCTCTTGTTTCCATTATAAAATTAAGGTAAGACGGAGGAAAACGCTTTACATCAAGCACCTGCTCGCGCATAATATCACATTCAAAATCGTCAAGCAGCGCATAGCCTTTAATGCCGCCCTTACGGCCGACAATATAGACATTGGCCACTATAACGTCTTTCAGCAGGCGGGCAATGGCATTAAATTCCACCTTCTCACCGCGCTGAAGCAATTTGTTGATTTTTCTTGTTTTTTCTAAAAGTTCCACAATAGCCCCTCCAATCTACGCGCGCGGGAAATTCTTCTCATAAACAGAAGTAATCCTCTCCGTCGTTACATGCGTATAAATCTGAGTAGTTGACAGATTAGCATGGCCCAAAAGCTCCTGCACCGCCCTCAAATCCGCACCGTGGTCCAGCAAATGAGTGGCAAAGGTATGCCGTATGGTATGCGGCGAAACATTTTTTCTTAAGGCCAGCTTTTTAATATATTTATCAAGTATGCGGCGTACGCTGCGGTCCGTAAGCGGCCCGCCCAGGCGGTTAACCAGCAGTTTATCGTGCGGTGCTGCATTATAGCGTGCCATTAAGGCCTGCCTTGCCACGTTAAGGTATTTTTCTACGGCTTCGCGGCAGGTATGGCCAATAGGCACCAGCCTGTCTTTGTTGCCTTTGCCGTGCAGCAGCACAAACATATTGCCAAGGTCAATCGTATCAAGCGTAAGCCCTACCAGCTCCGAAACACGGCAGCCGGTAGCATACAAAAGTTCCAGCACTGCCTGGTCACGCAGGCCCAGTTCGCCTGTTGTATCGGGCAGTTCCAAAAGCTCGTTAACTTCAAATTCCTCCAAAAATACGGGCAGGTGCTTTTCCAGCTTCGGTGTCCGCACTTTTACAAAAGGATTCTGCTTTACTTTATTTTCTCTTTGCAGGTATTTATAAAAAGAACGCAGGGCGGATATTCTGCGGGCAATGGTTGTGCGCGCATATTTTTTGCCGTTCATGTCAGCCAGATAGGAACGGATATCCAGCACGTTTATTTCCTGCCAGTTAAAGCCGCCGGGATAACGTGTTTTTAAAAATCCGGCAAATATATCTATATCTGCCGCATAATTTTTTACCGTAAGCGCAGAAGTATTTTTTTCAACTGCAAGGTACTGCAAAAATTTATGCACTTCCGGATATGTGTTTGCTGCTTCTTTCATAAATATCCCTCTTTTAAAGTAAAATTATAGTATCATAATTTGACGATTTTGAAAAGGGTAAAAATTCGCATAAATTCAATAAATTTAAATTTCAAAGCAATATAAAACGCTGTGTTTTTACCTATATTAGTAACAAATTAGTAACAAAATTTTATTTAATTCCAATAAATACTGCCGCAGTTACCTTCGTTGGCAGACTGGCTATATTCTTTGTCATACAGTACACTTTGTTGTATAATAAATATACAGAGGATGACTGTCCGAAATAGCGGGGTTACCGTTGCCATCAGGCATACGGTTGGCGGGAGCTGTAAGCCAGCGCACGGCAGCTCCTCTTTTTTCATTCATAACGCAGATTGATGAAACATAAAATTTTCACTGCCATCAGCATTGATATATGCTTGCTGGCGACATTCTTGACGTCACGCAGCATATCTCTTATATTTATAGTAGAGGTAATGGTACCTGGGGGCTTTGGGCCCGCTAACGAATGCGCTATCTCTAATTTTTTTGTACAAATTTCGTATAATTGAATGCCTTGCGGTTCTAAAAATAATAAATATTATTTCCTGTTTTTTAAAACATAAATACGATAACGTTCCCAAAAACGCAAAAAGCAGCGGTTTTAAAGCCGCTGCCTCATATTTTACCGCATTTTAAAGCCCGGTATTTAATTGTTTCTGCACCTCTGCCAGTGCTTCAAGCGCCCTTTCGGCAATCATTGCATTTTTTATCTTTTTGCCGCGCACGCGCTTGCCGAGCGGCGGAATTAAACCAAAATTAACATTCATCGGCTGGAAGTTTTTAATTTCCGGGCTGCTGATGTAATGCGCCAGTGCCCCGTGCGCCGTTTCCGACGGAAAATTAACCGGCGGCTGCCCCAGCACCCTGCGCGCGGCATGGATGCCTGCCATAAGCCCGGACGCTGCCGATTCCACATAACCTTCCACACCGGTGAACTGACCGGCGAAGAATAAACGCGGCTGAGTGCGCAGGCTGAAATCGGCATTTAAAAGTTTGGGCGAATTGATATAGGTATTTTTATGCATTACGCCGTAACGCACAAACTCTGCATTTTCAAGCCCCGGAATCATGCCGAATACACGCTTCTGCTCGCCCCATTTAAGGTGGGTCTGGAAACCTACGATATTATAAAGCGAAGCCGCAGCGTCATCCTGCCGCAGCTGCACAACGGCATAAGCCTCTTTGCCGGTGCGCTTGTCCACCAGCCCCACCGGTTTTAACGGCCCGAAACGCATGGTGTCTTCCCCGCGGCGCGCCATTTCTTCAATAGGCATGCAGGCTTCAAAAAACACTTCTTTTTCAAAATCCTTTACGGGAGCAAGCTCTGCCGTACGCAGCGCCTCCCAAAAGGCAACATATTCCTCTTTGGTTTCAAAGGGGCAGTTTAAGTAATCTGCGTCGCCTTTATCGTAGCGCGAAGCACGGTAAACCTTGCTGTAATCAAGGGAATCGGCTGTTACTATCGGCGCTGCCGCATCAAAAAAGTGAAAATAATCTTCACCGGCAAGCTGCGCAATTTCTTCTGCCAGCGCACCGTCCGTCAGCGGGCCGGTAGCGGTAATTACAACGCCTTCAAGCGATGCAAAGCTTGTAACTTCTTCGTTTTTAACCGTAATTAACGGATGGTTTTTAATTTTCTGCGTAACCGCTTCCGCAAAACCTTCGCGGTCTACCGCCAAAGCTCCGCCTGCCGGAACTTTATGTTCATCGGCGCAGGCCATGATAACGGAATCAAGGCGGCGCATTTCTTCTTTTAAAAGACCAACGGCGTTTTCTATATTGCCTGCGCGCAGCGAATTGCTGCACACAAGCTCTGCAAATTTATCGGTTTTATGTGCCGCGTCCGACTTAAGCGGCCTTTTTTCGTACAGTATAACTGGCACGCCGCGCTGCGCAAGCTGCCAGGCAGCCTCGCACCCGGCAAGCCCTGCGCCGATAACGTGTACCGGCTCATTTACTTTTTGCATTGGCTGCCGCCTTTCCTTTATAAGTTTTTACGGCATCTTCACAGTTTTCGTTTGTGCAGAATAACTTTTTGTTGCCGTTTCTGTCCGTTTTTTCATATAAAATATGTCCGCATTTGGGGCAATGCTGCTCCGTCGGCTTGTCCCAGGAGGTAAATTTGCACTCCGGATAGTTGGAGCAGCCGTAAAATACCTTGCGAGTTTTGGTTTTGCGCTCGATAATATCGCCGCCGCAGTCCGGGCATTTTACGCCGATTTTTTTCAGTATCGGCTTGGTATTGCGGCATTCCGGAAAACCGGGGCATGCCAGGAACTTGCCGTAGCGGCCTTGCTTATATACCATCATGCGCCCGCATTTTTCGCATTTTACATCGCTTACTTCCACCGGCGCTTCAACGGTTTCTATTTCTTTATCTGCCTTTTGCAGAAGATGTGAAAAAGGCTCGTAGAAGTTTTCCAGCACGGTTTCCTTATTGGCTTCGTGCTCGGCAATTTCGTCAAGCTCGGTTTCAAGGTTTGCCGTAAACGGAATATTGATAATATCTTTAAAATAAGTAGTCAGCATGTTGACTATCAGTTCGCCAAGCTCGGTGGAAACGAGTTTTTTGCCGTCCTTAACGATATAGCCGCGGTCAAGGATGGTTTGAATGGTAGGCGAATAGGTACTCGGGCGGCCTATGCCTTTTTCTTCCAGCTCCTTAACAAGCGTTGCTTCGGTAAAGTGCGGAGGCGGCTCGGTAAAATGCTGCTCTGCCGGCATAAGTTTATACAGCTTAAGCGGCGTTTTTTCCGGCAGATACGGAACTTCTTTTTCCTTTTCGCCTGCCAGTTCTTTTTTGTCGCTTAATTTTAAAAAACCGTCAAACTTAAGCACTGCCCCGCCTGCACGCAGCTGGTAGCCCGCAGCGCCGATTAAAAGAGTTGTAACGTCGTACACGGCGGCTTTCATCTGGCAGGCAACGGTGCGTTTCCAGATTAAGGTGTAAAGCTTAAGCTGGTCTTTGGTAAGGTACTGCGCCACCGCTTCCGGCGTACGTTCCACAGAGGTCGGGCGGATGGCTTCATGCGCGTCCTGCGCGTTCTTTTTGCTGCTGTAAACATTAACGCCTGCCGGTACATATTCTGCGCCGTAGATGCTGCCTATAAAGCTGCGCAGCTCGGCCGTAGCCACATCAGAAAGGCGCACGGAGTCGGTTCTCATATACGTAATAAGGCCGACGGCGCCGCCCTTGCCGACATTTACGCCTTCATAAAGCTGCTGCGCCAGCAGCATGGTTTTTTTGGTAGAAAAGTTCAGTTTTTTAACGGCATCCTGCTGCAGGCTGCTGGTAGTGTACGGCGGCAGCGGGTTGCGTTTACGTTCTTTTTTGTCTGCCTTTTCAACAACGTAGGCGGCTTCTTTCAGTGCCGCTTCCGTTTTGGCAGCTTCTTCCGCATTATTTATTTCAAGCTTTTTGCCATTAAATTTAATAACGTCAGCGTCAAAAACAGGAGCTTTGTCATTTTCGCGCAGGCGCGCCGTAATAGTCCAGTATTCCTGCGGCACAAAGTTGGCAATTTCCTTTTCCCTGTCGCAGATAATTTTTACGGCTACGGTCTGCACGCGCCCGGCGCTGAGCCCTTTGCGTATTTTGCGCCACAAAAGCGGGCTTAACTGGTAGCCCACAATGCGGTCGATAATGCGGCGCGTCTGCTGGGCGTCAACCATGTCAAGGTCAATCTTGCGCGGGTGCTTCAATGCTTCTTTTACCGCTCCCGGCGTAATTTCATGAAACTCAATGCGGCAGCTGCTTTCAGGGTCAAGCCCCAAAATATATGCCAGATGCCAGCCGATAGCTTCGCCTTCGCGGTCAGGGTCAGTTGCGATATAAACTTTATCAGCCTTTTTGGCTGCCGTTTTCAATTCCTTAATCAGTTCGCCCTTGCCGCGGATATTGATATACTTGGGCTGAAAGCCGTTTTCAACATCCACGCCGAAAATGCTTTTCGGCAAATCGCGCAGGTGCCCCATGGAAGCGCGCACAGTATAATTGCGCCCCAGAAATTTTTCTATTGTTTTTGATTTGGCGGGAGATTCCACAATAACCAGGTTTTTAGCCATTAAACGTCCTCCTAAAGCAGGTAATAACTGCGGGCGGCGGTTTGCGCCACCTTGCCGCGCATCTCCAAATCCAAAAGCCCCATGCCGGCTTCTGCCAGCCCAAGGCCGCTTTTTTCAAGTATTTCTTCAAGCGAAAGCGGTTCAAAACTTAAAATTTTTAAAACCGCTTTTGCGTTATCATCAAGTTCATCTTCCCCGTTATCGCTGCCGAACAATGCCGGCTGCTGAGGGAAACTTGCCAGTTTGAGGCTTTCAAGTATGTCCTCCGGCCTGTCTACAAGCTGCGCACCGCTTTTTATAAGGCTGTGGCAGCCAATGCTCGTTGGCAAAAAAATGCTGCCGGGCACGCAGTAAACTTCATGCCCTTCTTCAAGCGCATATTCGGCGGTAATCATGGCACCGCTTTTTTTAGCGGCTTCCGCCACGAGTATGCCGTGCGTCATGCCGTTAATTATGCGGTTGCGCGCCGGAAAATTATACGCAGCAGGCGGTGTTCCGGGAGGGTATTCCGTAACAAGCGCGCCGCGTTCACAAATTTGTGCAAATAAATTTTTATTGGCTGCCGGGTAGGCAATATCAATGCCGCAGCCCAAAACGGCAACGGTTACGCCGCCTGCCGCCAGTGCGCCCCTGTGTGCAGCCGTGTCTATGCCTCTGGCGCCGCCGCTTACAATAACAACGCCAGCCGCAGCAAGGTCTGCCGCAAAGGCATCGGCAGCCTTAAGGCCGTAGCCCGAAGCCTCGCGCGAACCGACAATGCCGATGCTGCCGCGTAAATCGGGCAGGCTGCCTTTAACGTACAGCACCTGCGGGGGCGATGCGATTTGCTTTAAGCTGTAAGGGTAAGCATCGTCTTCCGGCGTTAAAATTGTTACGCCGTTATTCAAACAAAAATCTTTCAGCCAGGCGGGATAATTAAAATCCCTTCTGGCAATAAATTTATTAACGGTTTTTTCATCAATTCCGGCTTCCGCCCATGCTTCCGGCGGAGCCATATATGCTTCGGCTGGGCTTTTAAACTTAGCCGCCGCTTCTGCAATTTCTGCGCTGCGCGAGCCAAAGGCTGCAAACAGCGCGGCAAAATAGTATTTATCCAAGCAGCACACTCCATACTGTATTGTATCCGCAAATTCACTTCATTATAATTGCTAAATCAGTTATGGTCAAGTCCGTCAAGCGTTTTCAGTACAAAATCTGCCACTGCGTCTGCAGCGTAGGGTTTGCCGTAAGCCGCCCTGCGCCTGCGCCGCAGGCTGTTTTTTTCTTCCGTGCCAAGTTCTGCATATTTTTTTACAAAGCCGCAAACCTCCTGCGGCGTAGCGGCAATTTTTGCTTCGCATTTTTCGCACAGGTAACCGGCGTTGCGCACCTCCTGCCCCGGCAATGGGTCATATAAAATAAATTCGGTGCCGATAGCAAGGGTTTCTGCCGCGGTAAGCCCGCCGGCCTTGCTTATTACAATATCGGCACTGCGCAGAAGCTGGGGCAGCTCTGCTATAAAATCAAGCACCATTACGCCGGGCAGTGCCATTTTTTTCAGCTTTTCGGCTAAGTTCCTGTTATGCCCGGTTACGGCGGCTATTTTTAAGCCTTTAATATCGCGGCATTCCGTAAGCGCGCACAAAAGCTCCGGCATCGGCAAAAGCCCGTCGCCCCCGCCCATTACAAGGCACAAGGTATCATCGGCGGCATAGCCGAGCCTGCTGCGCCACTTTTCGCGCTCAAAAGGCGCGCTGAAGGCACTGCGCACAGGTATGCCAGTTACAACGGCAGGTATGCCGAGTTCCGGCGGCGGCTGGATGGATTCGTCCGCCGTAAAATAAACGTCAAGCCCTTTGTAAATCCACCAGTGGTGAAAGTTAAAATCGGTTATTACCGCACCAAGCCAAAGCCCGGGCGCACAGCGTTTTTTGTACTGCGCCATAACCCCCGCCGGCGTAGGATGCGTTACTATTACCGCATCCGGCGAAGTTTTTTTAATGAACCCCTGCGCCAGATAAGAAAGCAGCAGGTTTAAAAAATCGCGCAGCCAGAAAGAATTATTGCCGGTGTTGCTCCAGTGGTACGCTATATCGTACAGCTTTGGAATGTGTTTTAAAATGCCGATGTAGCCGCCCAAAATAATGTTGCCCAGCCACTTCGGAAAGAAATCGAAAGCACTGCCGTTGACCACTTTAACGTTGCCGTGTTTTTTAAACGCCTCCTCCAGCGCTTCGGCCGCCATTTTATGGCCGCTGCCAAGCGGAGCCGAAAGCAGGAGTATTGTATATTTGCATGCTGATGCAGCCATTGAACGAACCTCTTGAAAAAATTTTGTAAAAAAACTTGAACCTGTTATCAAAATCATATATCATAAATAACAATTAGTAAAGAAATTAACCATAATTTTATATTTGTAATTTTATATGGAGGCTATTATGCAAAAACGTTTACCTGTTGAACATTTTCATTTTCCCGTTGAAAAAATTAAATCCGGTTATTATTCGGACGCCTATTTTCTGCGTACCGAAGAAATTTTAAACGGCGACAACCATCACCCGCGCGTTATGATGCAGGTATTTACCCGCGAAAATGTCGTTGTATGCGGCATTGACGAAACGATAGCGCTGATTAAAACCTGCGCCCACAATCCCGAAAACATCACCATTCATGCCCTGCATGACGGCGACGAGGTTAAGCCCTGGGAAACCCTGATGACCATTGAAGGCGACCTTGCCGACTTTGCCCATCTGGAAACTGTTTACCTTGGCATTCTGGCACGCCAGAGCCGCATTGCCACCAACGTGCGCCGCACGGTTGAAGCAGCAAACGGCAAACCGGTGCTGTTCTTCCCCGCGCGTTACGATACCTGGCAGACCCAGGAATGCGACGGCTATGCAGCTAAAATCGGCGGCATTAAAGGCTTTTCCACCGACGCCAACGCTCTTGCCAGCGGCGGCAAAGGACTGGGTACAATTCCCCACGCTTTAATTGCTTCGTACAACGGCAATACCGTTGCCGCAACCGAAGCCTTTGACAAATATGTTGACCCGAAAATTGCCCGCATTGCACTGGTTGATTTTGACAACGACTGCGTGAACACCGCCCTTGCAGTTGCCCGCAAACTTGGCAGAAATCTTGCAGGCGTACGCCTTGATACCAGCGGAACAATGGTAGACAAAAGCCTGCTTGGCCAGCTTGGCATGTTTAACCCCACCGGCGTATGCAAGGAGCTGGTATGGAACGTGCGCCGCGCGCTTGATGCCGAAGGCTTTGATTATGTAAAAATTATCGTTTCCGGCGGCTTTAACCCGGCACGCATCCGCGAATTTGAAGCAGCCGGCGTACCGGTTGACACTTATGCGGTTGGCAGCAGCCTGTTTGACGGCAACATTAACTTTACAGCCGACATCGTTATGGTAGACGGCAAAGAATGTGCCAAACAGGGACGCAGGCATTTGCCGAATCCGCGCCTGGAACTTGTTGACTAACACCAAAGCACTGCGCCATGCAGTGCTTTTTTTGTAAGAAAGAAGGCTTTTATTATGGATTTAAACGCTACCCCATCCTCGGAACGCATCCACATAGGCATTTTCGGCAAGCGCAATGCCGGCAAATCAAGCCTTATTAACGCCATTACGGGGCAAAACCTCGCCATAGTATCCGACACCAAAGGCACTACCACCGACCCCGTTTACAAGGCCATGGAAATTCTGCCGCTCGGTCCAGTTATGATTATTGATACCCCAGGTATTGACGACGAAGGTGAGCTCGGCGCGCAGCGTGTACAAAAAGCAGTACAGGTACTTAACAAAACCGATATTGCCATTTTGGTTATCGACAGCACGCTTGGGCCTGATAAGGAAGATACGGCGCTTCTTGCGCGCATTATAGAGAAAAAGCTGCCGGTTATAGCTGTTTTTACCAAAGCGGAAGCTGCAGCAGACCTGACAAATTACGAAAAAATCCTCGGCGTAAAATGTATGGCCGTAAGTTCCGTCAGCGGCAGAAATATTGCGGAACTGCGCACCGCCCTTGCCGCCCTTGTGCCGGATAAAAAAAGTACGCAGCAGCTTGTAGGCGACCTGGTAAACCCCGGCGATACCGCCGTACTGGTTGTGCCGGTAGACAGCGCAGCACCAAAAGGCAGGCTTATACTGCCGCAGCAGCAGGTTATACGCGGGCTTTTGGACGCGGAGGCAACGGCTTTTGTAACGCAGGACAAACAGCTTAAAAACTGCCTTGCTGCCTTGAAAGAAAAACCGAAAATCATCATTACCGACAGCCAGGTTTTCGGCTTTGTTGCCAAAACGGTGCCAAATGATGTTTTACTGACATCATTTTCCATTTTATTTGCACGCTACAAAGGCGATTTAAAAGAAGCAGTGCGCGGCGTAAACATGCTTAAGCATATCAAAGACGGCGACCGCATTTTAATCAGCGAAGGCTGCACGCACCACCGCCAGTGCGACGATATCGGCACCGTAAAGCTACCGGCGTGGATCAGGAAATTTACCGGTGCAGAACCTGCCTTTGAATGGACAAGCGGCACTGCCTTTGCCGAAGATTTAACCAAGTACAAAATGATTATTCACTGCGGCGCCTGCATGCTTAACGAAAAAGAAATGCAGCACCGCATAAGCTGCGCCAAACAGCAGGGCGTGCCCATTACCAATTACGGCATTGCCATTGCCTATATTAACGGCATCCTGCGACGCACGCTCCAGCCCTTCCCCGATATTTTAAAGGAACTGGAATAAATAAAATATAATACCGCTGAATTAAAAATACATTAACTTAAAGCAGAGTAAACTTTAAAAGCAGTACCGTTATCGCGGCACTGCTTTTACTTTTGCCTAAAAAAGAAAAATCCGACCTGCAAAATCAACAGGCCGGTATTGATATAACAATGGTAGAAAAATATCTTGATGAAGTTGCAGCACAAACGCTTGATATTGCCGATAAAAAAACCTTGTTCGACTTATTTGTGCGCAAAATAGAAGTCAAACAAGGAAATTTATCAGTAGATTTTAAAATTAAAATATATAGTACGATGGTAGCGCTAACGGGAATCGAACCCGTGATTTCGCCTTGAGAGGGCGACGTCTTAGCCTCTTGACCATAGCGCCGTAAAAAAATGGCTCCGGGACTAGGACTCGAACCCAGACAAAATGATCCAGAGTCATTTGTGCTACCATTACACTATCCCGGAGTTACCTTGTGCTCAGCTCTCCTGAACACAAGAGTTATTATAATACAGCTTTATCAAAAATGCAAGCCTTTTTTACAAAAATTTTTAATTTTTTTCAGTAAAAAATCCCCGCACTTTCATGCAGGGATTTTATAATTGCCTTATGCAGTTTTTATCAGTAACCAAGGCTTTCGCCGACAAGAATTACTTTAATACGCGGCGCAGGAGCGTTCATGGTGCTGCCTTTGCGGGTGGTTAAAATAAAGTTGCAGATGCTGTCGGGCGCGGTGCAGTTAAAGCAGTGCCCGTTATTTTTGCACGGCGGGTTAAAATTGGCAAAGCGCTGTACATTAACCGGCGCTGCCAGATTGCGTGCGCGTGCCACAGCGTCCTCATAGCTTTTTACCACTTTGTTGATGCCGGCAATAACAACTACGCTTTTAGGGCCGAATACCATTGCCGCCACGCGGTTGCCGGTACCGTCGATATTTACCATCACGCCGTCCTCGCTCATGGCGTTGGTGCTCATAAAATAGGTATCGCAGGTAAGCGCCTTGCGCAGAAGCTCCAGGCGTTCTTCCTGGCTTTTTGCGGTATCGCGGTCAATAATGTTGTAGCCCTGCGTGCGCAGAGTTTCCAAAAGGCCCATTTCTTCCAAAGTCATACTGCCGCCCCAGGATACGCACTGCTTTTTGTCAATCAGGCTTAAAGCCTTCTCCAGTGCTTCTTCCTTCGTTGCACAATAGCAGGCGTCAAAAGCACGGCGCTGCAAATTTTTTACAACGCGCTGTGCCAGTACTTCATTGCGAAGTTCAAACGGTGTTTTAGCCATAGTTACCCCTCCTCTGTAACTAATTGCCTTTAATCTACGCGTTCACCAATGTACACTTCATCGGTGCCGTCAATCTCGTTAAGCACAACTTCAATGGTTTCCTTCTGCGAAGTAGGCACGTTTTTGCCAACATAATCCGCACGGATGGGCAGCTCTTTATGTCCGCGGTCTACCAGCACGGCAAGCTGAATTGTTTTAGGCCTGCCCATGTCGATAACGGCGTCCAGAGCAGCGCGGATAGTACGGCCGGTATACAAAACATCATCCACCAGCACAACGTGCTTGCCGCTCAAATCAAAGTTAATATCGGTGCCATGCACCACAGGGTTGTAACCAAGCGTGGAAAGGTCATCACGGTACAGGGTAATGTCAAGCATGCCTACCGTCATTTCGCAGTTTTCAATAGCGTTAATTTCGGCGGCAATGCGCTGCGCCAAAGGTACGCCGCGTGTGCGGATGCCGACGATAACAACGTCCTCAACGCCTTTGTTTTTCTCGATAATTTCGTGCGCAATGCGGACAAGCGCCCTTCTGATGGCTTCACTGTCCATAATAACGTTTTTCTTAACAATATTGCTCATTGTTTTCACCCCAAATTTAAAATTGACCGTTATGTAAACGGGTAATTATTTTATGCATGTCCTCAGGCAGCGGCGCTTCAAACTTCATGCGTTCGCCGGTACGCGGGTGCGTAAATTCCAGCGTGTGCGAATGCAGTGCCTGCCCTTTTATGCCAAACGGCGTTTTCATGGGCGAATACTTGGGGTCGCCCACAAGCGGATAGCCCAGATATTCCATGTGCACGCGGATTTGGTGCGTGCGCCCCGTACGCAGCTTGCAGCGCACAAGCGTATATTTGCCGAAGCGCTCCAGCACTTCGTAATCGGTAATGGCGTCACGCCCGCCCTCTTTAACCACAGCCATTTTTTTGCGGTCGGTTTTATCGCGGGCAATCTGCGTTTCTATCGTGCCGCTGTCGGTTTTAATATTGCCGCGTACAACGGCAAGGTATGTGCGCACAGCGGTTTTGCTCTGTATCTGCTGCGAAAGCGAAATATGCGCCGCGTCATTTTTGGCAACAATCATAATGCCGCTGGTATCCTTATCCAAACGGTGTACAATGCCCGGGCGGATGGCGCTGTTAATGCCCGAAAGGTTGCTGCAATGGTACAGCAGTGCGTTTACCAGCGTGCCGGTGTAGTTGCCCGGCGCCGGATGCACCACCATGCCGCGCGCTTTGTTAAGCACTACCACATCGTCATCTTCGTAAATTATATCCAGCGGAATGTTTTCCGGTACGGCTTCAATCGGCTCCGGTTCGGGAATATCCACCACAAACATTTCACCGGCACGTACTTTGTAATTGGCTTTTATAATTTTTTCGCCGCGTTTTACGCGCCCATCCTCCAAAAGCTTCTGCATATTGCTGCGCGAAACGCCGAGTTTTGCCGCCAGAAATACGTCAGCCCTTGTACCTGCGTCCTCCGCTTCTGCCGTTACGGTTTCTAATCCCGCTTCAATTCCGTCTTCAGTAAATTCCATATTATCAGTCCAACTCCAATACAAATTGCAATATCTGCTATGTTAAACACCGGCCAGATGCGGAAATCGAAAAAGTCGATAACCAGCCCCTGCCGCGCCCTGTCAATTAAATTGCCTATTGCCCCGCCCAAAAACAGGCCGCAGCCGGCTTTAACCTCCCACGGCGACGCTAAAATTTCCCTGCGCGCCCAAATGATAATGCCGATTACAACGACGGCAATGGCAATAAAAAACAGGCGGTTATGGGCGAACATTCCAAATGCCGCACCGGGGTTTAAAATATACGTTAAATGAAAAACTTCTTCAATAATGGGAATGCTTTCTCCCAGTGCCATGTTTTCCACCACGATATATTTGGAAAACTGGTCTAAAATAACTACCGCAAGCGGCAGCACAAAAAGCCACATAGTTTCACCTTTACTGTTTATTTATACATAAAGCTATATGCTTATTATAAACTACTCTTTAATTATTTTCAATCAGCCATAAATTACAAAAGCCCGCTGTCATAGCGGCAGCGGGCAGTATGCTTAAAATCAGAATATAATTTTGTTTGCGATAACGAGGCGCTGAATCTGGTTGGTGCCTTCGTAAATCTGCATAATTTTTGCGTCGCGCATCATTTTTTCTACCGGATATTCACGGCTGTAACCGTAACCGCCCATAATCTGTACAGCGTTGGTGGTTACTTCCATAGCGGTATCGGCTGCATAGCATTTTGCCATAGCAGCTTCCTTGCTGAATTCCATGCCCCGGTCACGCATCCAGCAGGCTTTGTAAACCAGCATGCGGGCAGCTTCAATGCGCATTGCCATATCGGCAATCATGTTCTGAATCATCTGGAAGGAAGCAATCGGCTGGCCGAACTGTTTGCGTTCTTTGGCATATTTAACTGCGCAGTCAAGTGCAGCCTGTGCCAAACCTACGGAAACAGCGCCAACAAACGGGCGTGCATTGTCAAGAGTGTTCATGGCAATGCGGAAGCCTTCGCCTTCGCGGCCTACGCGGTTAGCTTCGGGAATTACAACGTCCTGCAGAATCAGTTCGCAGGTATTGGACGGGCGGATGCCCATTTTGTCTTCTTTTTTGCCAACGGAAAAGCCCGGGGTGCCTTTCGGTACGATAAACGCGGTTAAGCCGCGGATACCGCCGGTTTTGCGGGTATTGGCAAATACCAAGTAAGTGTCGGCAATGCCGCCGTTGGTAATAAATGCTTTGGCGCCGTTAAGGGTGTAGGTGCCTGCTTCTTTGTCTTTAACTGCGGAAGTAGAAACCGCACCTGCATCAGAGCCTGCACCCGGTTCGGTAAGAGCAAAAGCTGCAAGTTTGCCTTCGTTCAAAAGGTCGCAGTGAGCTTTTTTCTGTTCTTCGGTGCCTGCAAGCAGAATCGGATAGGACGCAAGAGAATTTGCAGCGATAGAAGTAGCAACGCCTGCGCAGCCTTTGCCGAGTTCTTCGTAAATAACGGCAACAGTAACGCTGTCAAGGCCCATTCCGCCATATTCTTCAGGAACAACTACGTTCAAAAGCCCCATATCGGCAGCTTTTTCCATCAGTCCTTCTCTAGCATGGTTTTCTCTGTCCATTTCAGCAGCGTAAGGGGTAATTTCTTTGGCAACAAATTCCCTTACCATTTCCTGCAGTTCAAGTTGTTCTTCGGTTAATGCAAATTCCATTTTGTCCTCCTTATGTTAAAAGCTGTAGCTTTTTTTGACATTACACTTTCAGTATTGTACCACAAAATCGGCTTTTGCTCAACAACTTTTAACAAAGTTATCTAAATTTTTGCTGAATTTTAAATTAATGATGGAACAGCCTGAGCCCGGTAAATGCCATGGCAATGCCGTATTTATCGCAGGTTTCAATAACATTGTCGTCACGGATGCTGCCGCCTGCCTGCGCGATATATTCAACGCCGCTGCGTTGTGCGCGTTCGATATTATCGCCGAACGGGAAGAATGCGTCGCTGCCGAGCGATACGCCTTTAAGCTGCGCAATCCAGGCTTTTTTCTCCTCGCGGGTTAAAGGCTCCGGCTTTTCGGTAAAGAAGTTTTCCCATACGCCGTCTGCCAGTACATCCTCGTAATCGTCGGAAATATACACGTCAATGGTGTTGTCGCGGTCCGGGCGGCGGATGTTTTCTTTAAACGGCAGTGCCAGAACTTTCGGGTTCTGGCGCAGCCACCAGATATCGGCTTTGTTGCCTGCAAGGCGCGTGCAGTGTACGCGGGACTGCTGGCCTGCACCGATGCCGATTGCCTGGCCGTCTTTAACGTAGCATACGGAGTTGGACTGCGTGTATTTTAAGGTAATAAGCGCAATTAAAAGGTCGCGCTGAGCATTTTCGGGAATTTCCTTATTTTTGGTCGGGCGGTTTTCAAGCAGTTCTGCCGTAATTTTAGCTTCGTTGCGGTCCTGCTCGAAAGTAATGCCAAATACTTCTTTGGTTTCGGTCAGTGCCGGTTTGTAATCAGGGTCAATTTTAATAATGTTGTAAGTGCCTTTGCGTTTGGTTTTTAATACTTCCAGTGCTTCATCGGTATAACCGGGAGCAATAACGCCGTCGGAAACTTCGCGCGCCAGCATTTTGGCGGTCTGCACGTCGCAAACATCACTGAGTGCTACAAAATCGCCGTAGCTCGACATTCTGTCCGCACCGCGCGCACGGGCATAAGCGTTAGCCAAGGGGCTGAGTTCAAGGTCGTCAACATAATAAATCTTTTTCAGGGTATCGCTTAAAGGCAGGCCTACTGCTGCGCCTGCGGGGCTTACATGTTTAAAGGAAGCCGCTGCCGGAAGCCCGGTTGCTTCTTTTAGTTCCTTTACAAGCTGCCAGCTGTTGAATGCATCCAAAAAGTTAATATATCCGGGGCGGCCGTTTAACACTTCAATAGGAAGTTCGCCGTCTTTCATAAAAATACGTGCCTTTTTCTGGTTAGGGTTGCAGCCATACTTTAATTGCAGTTCCTTCACGTTAATTCCTCCCTGTAAATTAAAAATGCCGGCACTTCCGGACTATGTTTGCCCAGACGGTCGGCTTCAATCCGGCCATACTCCATGTGGTTAACCCACTTCCGTCAGTTATATGGCCTTTATATTTAAATTATATAGTTGCGGTTGTTTTTTGTCAAATTATAGCTGCTGCAAATTGTAAATCGACAAAGCACGGTACAATAAAACCGCTCCTACAAAAATTTAACGGCAGTTTATCAAATAAGTTTGACACTTGCGGCATTTACCGAGGATGTCTGAGCGCAGCGAGTTCCGCAGACGCTGCAAGTGTCAGCTTTGTTAATTAAACTGCCGTATAGTTTTTATGGGCGCAGATTTGTCTATGCCGCGCTATTTAAAAGTGCATACAAATTTCACCGTTCAATCATTATAAATAACCGGCTTAATCAGGCTGCGGTCGTGGTTTAAAAACAGGTTCATAGCGTCAATTATATGCTCCATGCCGTGGTAACGGTGCGTAATAAGCTGTTCCGGTGCTACACGCCCCGTAGCGATATTAAAGAAGTAACTCTTTGTTAAGCGGCAAGCAGTTTAAGGTTTGCACTGATATGGGTACAGCTGCGCGCCGTTATGTGGTACAATATAAAAAAGCAGCAATTAAAAGGAAGTGTTATAAATGGAATGTTATGTTTGCCCGCACCGCTGCGGTGTTGACCGCCCTGCCGATATGCACGCGGAAGGAATTTTCGGCTCGTGCCACTGCGGCATTAAGCCCATTGTTGCCCGCGCCGCCCTGCACTTTTGGGAAGAACCCTGCATCAGCGGCGAAAAAGGCAGCGGCACCGTGTTTTTCAGCGGCTGCAACCTGCACTGCGTATTTTGCCAGAACTACGAAATCAGCAGCATGAACAAAGGCAAAGAAATCACCGTGGAACGCCTGCGCGAAATTTATTTTGAACTTATCGCCCAGGGCGCAAACAACATTAACCTTGTTACGCCCACCCATTTTACCCACGCCGTGCTGGAAAGCCTTAAAGAACCGCTGCCCGTGCCGGTTGTGTACAACACCAGCGGCTTTGAAACGCTGGACACCCTGCGCAAATTAAAAGGCAAAGTGCAAATCTGGCTGCCCGATTTAAAATACAGCGACGACCTTGCCGCCATAAAATACAGCAACGCGCCCAGCTACTTCCGCATTGCCACGGACGCCATTAAAGAAATGTACAAGCAGGTTGGCCCCTACAAGCTTGACGGTAACGGCATTATGCAGAGCGGCGTCATCATCCGCCACCTGTTAATGCCCGGCATGGTTGAAAACACCAAAGGCGTTATCGACTGGGTTGCCAAAACCTTTAAGCCCGGCGAAGTAATGTTCAGCTTAATGCACCAGTACATTCCCTGCGGGCGCGCCGCCGATTACCCCGAAATTAACCGCCGCGTAACGGAAGAAGAATATAAGGAAGTTGAACAGTACCTGTTTGACAGCGGCATTGAGGACGGCTTTGTGCAGGAAGATGATTCTGCCTGCGAGGATTTCATCCCCAAATTTGACGGCACCGGCGTGTAAAATTTATTAGTATTCTTTATAAATATACTAAATCCCTGAAATTCCAACGAACTTCAGGGATTTTGCTTTTTACGCCGTTATTTTTTATCTTCGGCCTGTTGTTTTTGTTTGCGTTTTTCTTCTTCCATCTGTTTAAAAGCATCGCGTTCCTTGCACAGCTCTTCGTACAAGTCAAGGCCGCTCCAGGTACGGTTGTTTTCCGTAAGCATGGCTTTTAAATCAATGCGCCCAACGCCAACGCGCTGCAAAGCCGTTAAAAACTTTTGCAGCTTGTCCGCGCCAAAGCCGTGCAGCAAAAGCATTTCTTCCGCCATCGGCGCGTTATCGGCTTTCGCTTCCTTCAGCGGCACTTCTTCCATGCCTAACAATGCGCCCAGCGGCTGGTGGTAGTCCTCCTGCCCTACGCTTTTAAAGCGGATGTTCATCATCATGCAAACCATTTTTGTCATTTCGGCTTTTTTACCGGTAAAATTATAAAGCAATGCGCAGCTTACCATAGTGTTCTCCTTTTATATGTTATTTTATGTTTAATTTTAAGTTTGCTGGTGCTGCATGGAAACAATGCGGCAATCCGGGCAAAACTCAATATAAAGCGTACCTTCAGAACAATCCAATACAGCATCCCAGGGAATTTGCGCCAAATATTTCATAGGCTTGCCGCATTCCGGGCAAACTGCGTATTCCCAATCCTGTACCCAGTTGGCAAACCCGCCGATAGTGCAGATATCACTATCATGGCTTCCGTAAAACAGCGGTACCTGTTTTTCTGCCAAAATAAGATTGTTGCCGGCAAGTTCTCCGTATTCGTTATTTTTGAAATAGTTTTCCATTTTTTCTTCGCCGTCAAATAATTCAGATGATAAAATTTCCGTGCCACCATCCAAAGTATAGCGGTTAAATGCCCCGCCCGACAAAAATGGAACACAGTTAGGGCAACAGGAAGCGGTAAGTATGCCGTCAATACCTAAAAATTTCATTCTTTCATCCCTGCCGTCAAGCACCAGCATATCAAACATTCTGCCGCCGCAGTGCGGGCAGGCATCATCACGCATACGCCCTATTTTAACCGGCGATGCCGCAGAATTTCCGCCTTTCACCATCGGATAGCAGGTTTTAAAATTAAGCTCAATTCTATGCCCTTCTTTATCAAAAGTCCATCCTCCGCCCTGGGCATAAACAGAAGGGTCAACATAAAGTTTTTTACGCCACGGGCGCGGGCTGCGTTCAAGTTCCAGCAAAGCTGCCAATGCTTTATCACTGCCCTGCATGGCAAGGCAGCTCATCAAAACTGCCGCTTCGCCGGAATCTTTTGTTCGCATTAAATTTGCAATCAAGCTATCGCAAACATCTTCCGGTGCCTTGTAATAAATTTCAGACGGATAAAAAACTTTTTCTACCAATGCCTTACGCTGCATTTCCGGCGTAATGGCATTATGGTAAGCAAGAAGCTGCCAAAAATACGTATATTCCGGGTCATTAAAATCATCAAGAGCTTTTATATTACGCATAACCACTTGCTGCCTGGCTGCAATTTCTTCTGCTCTCCAAGCCAGTGCTTCACTGCGCTCTTTTTCCGCTTTGCACTTCCAGCAAAGCCCTTCGTATCCCAAAGAAGTGCCGCAAACAGGGCATTTATATTTCAGGCTCATATACATGCTCCTTTCCGTACAGTTATAACTAACTTCATTATAACTTAAAAACGCCCATAACGCAAAATACCGGCCGCCGTTAAGCAGCCGGTATTTATTAGTTTTGCTGTTTTAATTTTTTTATTTGCCTGTGCACTGCCGTAAATTACAGCACGTTAAAGCAAATCAGCTTATTTTTTTACAAGCACGGTGCGGATGTGCAGCTCGCGCAGCTGTTTTTCTTCTACGTCGTTCGGAGCCTGGCACATCAAATCGCTTGCGCTCTGGGTTTTCGGGAAAGCAATTACGTCGCGGATGGAATCGCGTTTTGCCATAATCATTACCAAACGGTCAAGGCCGAAAGCAAGTCCTCCGTGCGGGGGAGCACCGTATTCAAACGCGCCCATCATAAAGCCGAATTTTTCCTGTGCTTGTTCTTCGCTCAGGCCGATAGCATGGAATACTGCGTCCTGTACGTCGCGTCTGTGAATACGGATGGAGCCGCCGCCGATTTCGGTTCCGTTAAGTACCATATCGTAAGCTTTGGCATATACTTTGCCGGGGTCGGTAGCAAGCAGAGGAATATCTTCTTCGCGCGGAGAGGTGAACGGATGGTGCATTGCAACATAGCGTTTTTCTTCTTCGCTGTATTCAAACATCGGGAAATCAACAACCCAGGTAAAGGCCAGTTTGTTTTCGTCGATAAGGCCGCGGCGTTTTGCCATTTCGATACGCAGTGCGCCGAGAGCGGCTGCAACAACGGAAGGTTTGTCGGCAACAAAGAGCAGCAGGTCGCCCGGTTCTGCTTCAGCGGTTTTAAGAATGTTTGCAAGGTATTCTTCGCTGAAGAATTTGGCAATCGGGGATTTTACGCTGCCGTCCGGCTGAATCTGCATCCAGGCAAGGCCTTTGGCGCCGTAAATGGCAACAAAATTAACCAGGCCGTCCAGTTCGCGGCGCGGAATACCGGCATCGCCCTTAACGTTAATGGCTTTAACAATGCCGCCTTTATCAATAATATCGTTAAATACTTTAAATTCGCTGCCTTTAACGGCTTCGGTCATATTGATAAGCTCCATGCCGAAACGCAGGTCAGGCTTGTCGCTGCCGTATTTGTCCATAGCTTCGTCCCAGGTCATGCGCTGGAATTTTTCCGGCAGGTCAACACCAAGCGCGCCTTTGAATACGTGGCGGATTAAACCTTCGGTCATATCCATAATATCATCGGCGTCAACAAAGCTCATTTCAATATCAAGCTGGGTAAATTCCGGCTGGCGGTCGGCACGCAGGTCTTCATCGCGGAAGCAGCGTACAATCTGGAAGTAGCGTTCCATACCTGCTACCATTAAAAGCTGTTTGAAAATCTGCGGGGACTGCGGCAGAGCATAGAACTTGCCGGGGTTTACGCGGCTCGGTACGAGGTAATCGCGTGCGCCTTCCGGAGTGCTCTTGGTCAGCATCGGAGTTTCAATTTCGCAGAAATCATGGTTATCCATATAATCGCGCATCAGTTTGGTAACTTTGTGGCGCAGCATTAAATTGCGCTGCATTTCCGGGCGGCGGAGGTCCAGATAACGGTATTTTAGGCGCAGGTTTTCGTCAACGTCAATGCCGTCCTGAATGTAGAACGGAGGGGTTTTGGCGCTGTTTAAAACTTCCAGCTCTTTGGCTACAACTTCAACTTCGCCGGTAGCAAGGTTGGGGTTGATGGTTTCTTCGCTGCGCAGGCGTACAACGCCGTGCACTTTAATAACATATTCGCTGCGGATAGCTTCTGCCTTGGCAAAATCTTCACCGGCGTGGTCGGGGTCAACCACTACCTGCACAATGCCGCTGCGGTCGCGCAGGTCAATAAAAATCAGTCCGCCGTGGTCGCGTCTTTTGGCAACCCAGCCGCAAAGCACAACTTCTTTTTCGTTGTCGGCTTTGGCAAGCGTGCCGCAATAATGATTGCGTTTCAAATTACTCATACTTTTGCACCTCTGTTTGTAAAATTGTTACTATTTCATCAACAGGAATTTCTGTTTGTGTACTGTTTGCCATATCCTTTAAGGTTACGGCACCGCGTTCCAGCTCGCCGTCGCCAAAAATAACGGCAAATTTGGCGTTCAGGCGCCCGGCCTGCTTCATCTGCGCTTTCATGCTGCGCGCCATAAAGTCAAACTCGGTTTTAAGCCCCGCCTGCCTTAAGGCGATAACGGTTTTAAAGGCCAGTTCAAAATTATCCTGATTGGGGCAGACGATAAAAGCGTCGATGCCGTCTTTATGCTCCGGCAAAAGATTCTGGCTTTCAAGTGCCAGAAGGATGCGTTCCATGCCCATGGCAAAGCCGATGCCGGAAACATCCTGGCCGCCGATTTCCTTAACAAGGCCGTCATAGCGTCCGCCGCCGCATACAGCGCTCTGCGCACCCAGCGGCACATACTGAATTTCAAACGCGGTTTTGGTGTAATAATCAAGCCCGCGCACCAGTGTGTTGTCCACTTCAAAATCAATGCCTGCGGCAGTTAAAAGTTTTTTTACGCCTTCAAAATGAGCGCGGCATTCTTCACACAGGCAGTCACCAAGGCTCGGCGCACCGGCTGCAAGTTCGTGGTCATGCGGCACTTTGCAGTCCAAAAGGCGCAGCGGGTTGCGCTCAAAGCGCGATTTGCAGTCGTCGCACAATTCTTCCAGATGCGGGCGGAAATAATCCTGCAATTTGGCTCTGTGCTGCGGGCGGCATTTGGGGCAGCCCACGGAATTGATTTTCAAGTGCAAATCCTTTAAGCCCAGTTCCTTTAAAATGGTAACGGCAAGTAAAATTGCCTCGGCGTCAATCGCCGGTGTATCCACGCCCAGCGCCTCAATGCCAAACTGGTGGAACTGGCGGTAACGCCCTGCCTGCGGACGGTCGTAGCGGAACATAGGCCCGATATAATACAGCTTTGTCGGCGCAGGCTCTGCATAAAGCTTGTGTTCGCAGAACGCGCGCACGGCAGACGCCGTATTTTCCGGGCGCAGTGTAATGCTGCGGTTGCCGCGGTCGGTAAAAGTATACATTTCTTTTTCAACAACATCGGTGGTATCGCCAATGCCGCGTTTAAACAGCTCGGTATGCTCAAATACCGGCGTTCTTATTTCTTTATAGCCATATTGCGCGCAAATACGGCGCATAACGGCTTCTACATACCGCCAGTTTTCTATTTCCTGCGGCAGTATATCTTTTGTGCCTCTTGGCGCAGTAGTAAGCAAGCTGATTCCTCCTCACTGCCTTCTGCGGCAAATCCATAAGTTTACATACTTAAATATTGTACCACAATTAAGGCGCATTATTCAACACCAACAGCAAAAACTTTGGCTTGCGGTATAAAAATAAGGTTAAAAATAAAAATACGGCCCGTTAAGACCGTAATTTTATTTTCTGCAGCTTTCGTCAAACTGCGCGGGAGTTGCTTCTTCCAGTACCTCATCAGTGCTGTGCCACAGCTCTTTATACAAAACGCGGTACACAGCGGCAACCGGCACGGCAAACAGCATGCCCAAAATGCCGTACAGCTTGGCGCCGATTAAAAGGCTTAAAATTAAAATTACCGGATGCAAATCAATCTTTTTGCCGATAATGCGCGGCATTAAAACATTGGCGTCAAACTGGTAGAATACCAGATAAAACAGCGCCACATAAAAGGCCGACTGCGGGCTTTGCGAATAAGCAATAAACACCGCAGGCACAGCGCCGATAAGCGGCCCCACAACCGGCACCATTTCCGCAAGAATGGCAAGCAGGCCAAAAACAAGCGGATAGTGAATACCCAAAATCGTTGTGCCGACGGCTATGCAAAAGCCTGCAATAAGGCTTAAACGTGCCAGCCCCTGAATGTAGCAGCTTAAGGTTATGCCTATTTCATCAATAATATGCGCTACACGCGGCTGCGCTTCGTAGCTGAAAAAGTTAATCAGCATTGCGCGCAGGTCGCGCCAGTCTTTTAAAAAGTAAAATGCCAGGAAAGGCACAACAATCAGGCCGACAAGGTTGGCGATAATGTCAAGCGTCGATTTTAACAGGTTGCGCAAAACCGCTGCCACAAAGCCCATCAGCCAGCTGGTAATATAATCGAAAAGGCTTTCTATATTATGCGGCAGGCGCGGATAATTGGCAGGGTCTTCCAAAAGCCAGTCAAAAGTTGCGGCATCCATTTTGGTGGTATAGTCAGGTATTTTGCCTACAAGGGCGTTAATCTGCCCGAACAGCGGCAAAATAATGAAGGTTACGGCGCAGAAAACAATAACCCCGAAGGCCACAAACGCCATTAAAATTGTTACCACGCGCGAAAGATGGATTGTGCCGCGCCCGAGCGTAATTTTGCCGAACAGTTTGGTAACGGGGTGCAGCAAAAATGCCAGCCCCACCGCCAAAAGTATCGGCAGCAGAAAGTTGCCCAGCAGGTAAAATATAAACGATATAAATGCCGCCACAGCCACTTTAAAAGCGGTGCTGTTGCGTAATGTGCTGAAATCTTTAATCATCTGTTACTGCAGAAACGGATTTCTGCGCCTCTCCCATCCTACCGTAGTAGCAGGCCCGTGGCCCGGCAAAAGTTTAACGTTGTCGTCAAGCGGAAGAATTTTTTCTTTAATGGACTGTAAAAGCTGTTTGTATGAACCGCCGGGAAAATCCGTCCTGCCGATTGATTCGGCAAAAACTGTATCGCCGCAGAACACAACGCCGCCGGTTAAAAGGCATACGCCGCCGGGAGTATGCCCCGGTGTTGCCAGCACTTTAAACTTAATGCCGGCTGCTTCCACTTCGTCGCCGTCGGCATAAAACTTATCGGCTGCTTTTTTAAGCGCTCCCCCGCCGATATAAGCGGCAAGGCTGCCCACAGGGTCTGTCAGCATCGGCGCATCTTCCTTACTGATATACACCGGCGCGCCGGTCTTTTCAGCAACTTCTGCCAGCGCCATAATATGGTCGCCGTGTCCGTGCGTTAAAAATATGGCGTCAACGGTAAGGTTTTCTTTCTGCACGGCTTCCATAATGCGGCCTGCGTCTCCGCCCGGGTCGATAATAACGCCGTGGTGCGTTTCTTCGTTAACTACAATGTAACAGTTGGTGGCAATATAGCCAACCTCCATTGCGATAATTTTCATCTAAATCCTCCTGTAAAGCGCTTTATTAAAGGTGGTGCACGCTTGAAGAAACCTGGCGTTCCACACTGTAAACGCCCTTCATGCGTTTTATTTTATTCATAATGTTATCAAGCTGCTCCAGATTGCTGATATCCAGCCCCATGGTGATGTAAGCGTTTTTATGCTTGTCGGTGCGGCAGTTAAGCGCGTTAATGTTCAGCTTGGCTTCGCTTGTAACCTGCATAATGTCTGCCATCATACCGGGCCTGTCGGAAGCGTTGATAACAATGTTAACTTTATAAACGGCATCGGTAGTAATATCCCACGATACCTCAATCAAACGGCGCTGCTCGTCCGGATTGTTGCTTAAAACATTGGGGCAGTCCGTACGGTGTACGGAAATGCCGCTGCCGCGCGTAATATAGCCTATTACCGGGTCGCCCGGAATCGGGTTGCAGCAGCGCGCCAGTTTAACCATAATGCCTTCCTCGCCTTTAACGAGAATGCCATGGCTGGCCTTGGCCTTGCTGCGGCGCGGTTTAAGTTCTGCCAGAAGCTGTGAAAGGTCTTTGGTAACTGTAAGCTTCTGCTCTTTTTTATAAAGCTCAACCAGCTTGCTCATAACGCCGTTAAGCGTTACGCCGCCGTAGCCCACGCTGGCATACAGCGCTTCCTCGCTGTCCAGGCGGAACGAGGCTGCCACGGTTTTAAGCTTATCGGCTTTAAGCAGCACTTTAATATCGTAACCGAGGCGCTTGGTTTCTTTTTCAAGCATCTCGCGCCCTTTGGCGATATTTTCCTCGCGGCGTTCTTTTTTGAACCACGAACGGATTTTGTTGCGCGTATCGGAAGAACCGACAATATTCATCCAGTCGCGGCTCGGGCCGGTGGCCTGTTTGGAGGTAATAACCTCGACGATATCGCCGTTGCTTAATTTGTAATCGAGCGGCACAATGCGCCCGTTAACCTTCGCACCAACGCAGCGGTTGCCTACGTCCGTATGAATACGGTAAGCAAAGTCAATCGGCACGCTGCCGACAGGCAGGTCGATAACATCGCCGCGCGGCGTAAACACGAATACTTCGTCGGCAAAAACGTCCATTTTTACCGTATTTACAAAGTCGCGCGAATCGCTCATATCCTTGTGCCATTCCAAAAGCTGGCGCAGCCAGGAAAGTTTGGCTTCAAAGTCCTTATCGCCGCCGGACGGCATATTGCTCTTGCCGCCGCTTTCTTTATAACGCCAGTGCGCAGCAATACCGAACTCAGAAATGCGGTGCATTTCAAAAGTACGGATTTGAATTTCAAGCGGCTGCCCGTTATGGTACAGCACGGTGGTGTGCAGCGACTGGTACATATTGGATTTCGGCACGGCAATGTAGTCCTTTACACGCCCCGGAATCGGGCGCCACAGACTGTGCACAACGCCCAGCGTGCCGTAGCAGTCGGCAACGCTGTTTACCAAAACTCGGATGGCAAGCAAATCGTAAATTTCGCTGAGCTCTTTATGGTCGCGCTGCATTTTTTTGTAAATGCTGTAAAAATTCTTCGGGCGGCCCTGAATTTCGCACTTAATATGCTGCTCGTCCAAATGCTCTTTAATTTCCGCCATTGCCTCGTGAATCATGGCTTCCCTTTCGCGGCGCTTTACCTTAACCTGCTCTACAAGGTCGTAGTAAATTTCCGGCTCCATATAACGGAAGGCCAAATCCTCAAGCTCCCACTTAATGGTGTAAATGCCGAGGCGGTGTGCAAGCGGCGCGTAAACCTCCATTGTTTCGCGCGAGATGGACTGCTGCTTATGCACCGGCATATACTTCATGGTGCGCATGTTGTGCAGGCGGTCGGCCAGCTTAATCATAATAACGCGTATATCCTTGGCCATGGCCAGAAACATTTTGCGGTAGTTTTCAATCTGCTGGTCCTCTTTGCTGATGTATTCGATTTTGCCGAGCTTGGTAACGCCGTCTACAAGGTCTGCCACCTTCACGCCGAACATTTCCTTTAACTGGTCAAGCGTAGTTTCGGTATCTTCAACAACGTCATGCAAAAAAGCTGCGGCAAGCGTGGTTTCGTCCATTTGCAGCTCTGCCAGTATCGTGGCCACGCCCAGCGGATGAATAATATACGGCTCGCCCGATTTACGGCGCTGATTGGCATGGGCTTTGGCAGCTACGTCATAGGCCTTATGTACAAATGCCACCTGGTTATCATTAAGATATTTTTTTATCATTTCGAAGAATTCTTCGACACTAATTACATGTGTTTCCGGCATATAACCACATCCTTACCCAATCAAATTCCGTGCCCGCCCGCTATTACCTGCGGAGAGGCAAGCATATTGGCACGGTACTGCCTGTAAATCCTACGGCCGGTTTCTTCTGCCTGCCTGAAAGCAGGAGAATTTTCCAGATTATTTTTTCTGACGGCGGCCATGCTCACCTTGCCGCCGCTGCGGTTGATGAAATTCAGTTCTTCAAACACCGTTAAATAAATTTCTTCCATGCCGCATTCGGCAATAAGCACGGCTTCATCAGCAATTACTTCTTTTTTCAGGCGGCAGGCCATTTTTTTATAGGCTTCCGCCAGATGCAGGCGGTTGGGGCAGCGCCTGAACAGCGCTTCAACCGCATTATCGTAATCAACATTATTATACAACAGAAATAAACTGCAACCAAGGCTGCCTTTTTTTAACGAGGCTGCAAATCCGGCAACATCGAACTCCGGCAAATCATACAGCACCACGGTGCGCGCCGCTTCGCCGCTGCCGTATTCCCTTACAAACGCTGCATCTATATCCGTATTTTCCAAAAAGGCTTTTTTATCGTTAACATAAATAAGTATATCACTTTCGGTTTGCAAAAGTTTTTTTACAAAGGCCTGCTTGTTAATTTCTTCGTGCCGGTAATCGTAAATTGCCAGCTTCTGGGCAAAATCAACAACCTGCAAATTAACGTTTTCCTTATCCTGCCATACATTAATTTTCGGCATAAACACCAGGTCTGCCTCCGCGCCGTTATACATGCAGGGGTAATTTTCCGCTCCGCCCCACATCAGGCACTGGTAAGGCTGCCCGCCGTACAAAGCAGAAAAACGCAGATGCGTATTTTCCGCACCGAAAATTTTGGCATAACGCACCGCAGCGCCCTTAAACGCAAACAGTGGCGCCGGGTTGCTGCTGCCGTATGGCTCCAGCAGCTTAAGTTCGTTTAAAAGCGGCACATCAAGCACGTAATCCTTATCTACTAAAAGGTCTACGTTAAGCACCGGCAGGTAATCTTCCGGCTTTAAGGTACGCGCCACCTCCGCGCGGAACTGCCGCTTAAACTCCTCAATATTTGCCGTTTTTACTGTCAGCCCCGCCGCCTGATGATGCCCGCCGAACTGCACCAAAAGCCCGCTGCACGCATCAATGGCACGGTACAAATCAAGGCTCGGTATGCTGCGGCAGCTGCCCTTGGCAACCTCACCGTCAATGCTTATAAGTATTACCGGCAAATGGTACTTATCTACCAGGCGCGACGCCACAATGCCGATAACGCCAGCGTGCCAGCCTTCCTTTGCCAGCACAATCGCCGTATCAATGTGTTCATACTGCGCCAGCATTTTTTCGGCATCCATAAAAATCTCACGGCTTATTTTCTGCCTCAGCGTGTTTTCTTCGTTCAGCGCTTCGGCAATTTCCGCCGCGCGCGCCTCATCCTGCGCCGTTAAAAGCTCCACCGCCAGCTGCGCGTGCTCCAGCCTGCCAACGGCGTTAAGCCTCGGCGCCAGTATAAAACCAATATTTTCGGAAGTTATATCCTTAACCGGGCAGCGGCTCTTTTCTATCAGCGCCTTCAACCCAATGTTTTCCGTTGTTTCCATCTTTTTAAGCCCGTGCTTAACCAGCGCGCGGTTTTCGCCCCACAACGGCACAATATCGGCCACCGTGCCCAAAGCCACAAACTCGGTATTGCCGTCCCACAGCGGCTCATCCGGAAAGCGCATTTTGTAAAGCGCCTGGCACAGCTTAAAGGCCACGCCCACGCCGGAAAGATGCTCAAACGGGTAATTGCAGTCTTTCTGATGCGGATTTACAAGCGCGTAAGCCTCCGGCAAAACCTCCGGCGGCGTATGGTGGTCAGTTACCACAATATCAAGCGTTTTTGGTGCGCCTGCAATTTCCTTTACAGCGCTGATGCCGCAGTCCACCGTTACCACAAGCGTCGTCCCGGCTTCCGCCAGATGATTCAGCGCGTCAATATTCAGCCCGTAGCCTTCGCTTTTGCGCTCCGGTATGTAAGTGTTAACATCGGCGCCGCAGTCTTTTAAAAACAAATACAAAAGCGAGCTTGCGCTGATGCCGTCCACATCGTAATCGCCGTAAACTGTAATGCGCTCGCCGGCATCAATGCCGCGCCAGATACGTTCTGCCGCTTTGGGCATATCCTTCATTAAAAACGGGTCGTGGTAAGGCTCGGCGCTGCCGTATAAAAACTCACGCACGCTTTGGGCATCTTTTATGCCGCGGTTCAGTAAAATGCCTGCCACCAGCGGTGAAACGCCCGCCTGCTGCGCCAGCTTTTCCGCTTCTTCCCTGTTAAATTCGTTAAACTGCCATATTTTATGTTTCTTCATGCTTTGCTATCAGCTTCTTCCGCAGGTTTTTCCAGTTCTTTATTGCGCTGGCTGTGCATAAGCATTTCTTTTTCTTCTTTTAATTTGGCATTTTCTTTTTTCAGCTGGTCAATTTCAAATTTCAGGCTCTTGTTATACAAATAGTGTTTGGCTTTCAGCATCAGTGTAAAAAAGCCCATGGCCAGCGCACCCAAAAGCGCTGCGCCTAAAATTACCACAACAAGGCTGGTCTGCACCGTCCACATCAAAAAACCAACCGTTACATCAGCAGCGTTCTGCACTGCAAATACCGCCACAATAATACTGATAATTAATGTAAAAAGCAAATAAGGCATACCATCATCTCCCATCAAAAATTTAAATAAACTTATAAAGTATATTATTCGCTTAAACTATGCAAAATACCTGCCGCAGCCATAAACAGCGGTAATTTTTTTGCATATCGCCGCCAAAAGCTGCCGCATACAGTTACAAACTTTACAAAAACAAGCCTACATAAAAACGCCTGGCGGCATTAACCGTCAGGCGTTAAAAATTTTATTTATTATCTGCCAAGCCAGGAGCGGGAAGATTTTTTACCTGCTTCTTTGTTTATTTCTACGGAAGAAGGAGCATACAAAAGCATATCATCCTGCACTTTGGATACGCGCGCGCCGATAATATAGCTTACACCGTTAAGGTAATCGAAAATACGGTTGCGCATTACGCAGTCCACAGCCTCAAAAGAAATCATCAGCGTGGAGCCGCTCATCAGCGCATCTGCATATTCACGCACATCGCTGAACTGGCGCGGGGTACGCACCAAAATATCCATATGCCCGGATTTTACAAGGCAAGGGCCGCCGTAGCCAACTTCTTCAGTATCTGTATGCCAAAACTTTAAAGCAGTGTTTTTTAAATCCATCTCCTGTGCCTCCATCCAAATTCATATTTCAGCTAATGTACTGTTAATACTTCTACAAAAAATTTTTAAATCCTGCTTTTGGCAAAAAATTATTGTTTGTTGCGCGCACGCAGTCTGCCGCGTTCAACCCTGTCGAGGATTTTTTTGCGCATACGGATGCTTTTGGGTGTTACTTCTACAAGTTCGTCATCGTTAATGTGTTCCAGAGCCTGTTCCAGAGAGAAGGTTTTGGGCGGAATCAGGCGGATTGCTTCATCACTGCCGGAAGCACGCATGTTGCTGACGTGTTTTTTCTTGCAGGGGTTAACGTCCATATCATCTTCGCGGCTGTTTTCGCCGATAATCTGGCCTTCGTAAACCTGTTCGCCCGGCACGATAAACATGGTGCCGCGTTCCTGTGCGTTGCTGATACCGTAAGAAGTGGTTTCACCGGCTTCAAAAGCAACAAGGCTGCCGCGGGTACGGCCCGGAATATCGCCTTTATAAGGTGCATAGCCTGCAAACACGTGGTTCATAATGCCGTTGCCTTTGGTATCGGTTAAGAACTGGTTGCGGAAGCCGATAAGGCCGCGCGCCGGAATTAAAAATTCCATACGCAGGTAGCCAGCCATTTCGGTCATGTTCTGGAGCTCTGCCTTACGCAGGCCAAGGCCTTCCATAACGGCGCCCATAAAGTCCTGCGGCACATCAATAGTCAGCGCTTCCATAGGCTCAAGCAAATTGCCTTCTTCGTCGCGGTGGGTAATAACTTTCGGTTTGCCAACCTGCAGTTCATAGCCTTCGCGGCGCATGGTTTCAATTAAAATGGAAAGGTGCAGCTCGCCGCGGCCCTTAACAATGTAAGAATCCGGGCTTTCCGTTTCTTCAAGCCTCATGGCTACATTGGTTTTAACTTCTTTAAACAGGCGCTCACGCAGATGGCGGCTTGTTACAAACTCGCCCTCGCGGCCTGCAAACGGGCTGGTATTAACGGAAAATACCATGGAAAGAGTAGGCTCGTCGATGCTGATGCCTTCCAGTTTTTCGGGGTTTTCGGCGTCGGCAATGGTATCGCCGATATTAGCGTCGGCAAGGCCGATTAAAGCAACGATATCGCCTGCGGCAACTTCGTCAACTTCAACGCGCTTTAAGCCCTGATATGTATACAGGCGGCCGATTTTAGCCTTGCGGTTGCTGCTATTGTCCATCAGCATAATGTTTTCGCCGTTGTGGATGGTACCGCGTACAACACGGCCTACAACAATGCGGCCTACATAATCGTCATAGTCAAGCGTATTAACAAGCATTTGCAGCGGAGCTTCGATGTCAACGTCCGGTGCGGGAATGTTCTCTAAAATTACGCGGAACAAGGGTTCCAGGTTGTCGCTTTCATCTTCCATGGAAAGTTTGGCAATGCCGTTGCGGGCAGAAGTTAAAACAACCGGAAATTCCAGCTGGTCGTCGTTGGCGTTCAGTTCAATGAACAAATCCAGAACTTCGTCAATAACTTCGTTTACGCGCTGGTCGGGGCGGTCGATTTTATTAATAACAACAATAGGTTTCAAATTGCGTTCAAGCGCTTTGCGCAGAACATATTTGGTCTGCGGCATAGGGCCTTCGTAAGCATCTACAAGCAGCAGCACGCCGTCAACCATGGTGAGCACGCGTTCTACTTCGCCGCCGAAATCGGCATGGCCCGGGGTATCGAGAATATTAATTTTAGTGCCGTTGTGCATTACAGCCGTGTTCTTTGCCAAAATAGTAATGCCGCGTTCACGTTCCAGTGCGTTAGAGTCCATAACGCGTTCTTCAACATGTTCATTGGCCCTGAAAATGCCGCTCTGTTTCAGCATGGCATCTACAAGGGTTGTTTTGCCGTGGTCAACGTGGGCAATAATTGCAATATTACGCAAATCGTTTCTTATCATAAAAGTCTTTCTTCCTCTCTTGCTGGCTGCTCACGGCAGCAGGGTAATGCTAAAAAAATAATAACGCCGCAGCTTCCTATGCGACTAATCTATTATATTATTTTTAAAAAGCAATGTCAACAAAACGCCGTAAAGAAGCTGTAAAAGCGCAGTAAACAGTAAGAAAACCCGGCAGAACAATTCCGGGCTTCACTAACTTTCTATTTTATGCAGTTTGTTCTTTTACTTCAACGCCTTTATTATATAATTCTTCGGGTGAAATATCAATTTCGCCGTCAAGCCACGTTACAGTGCCATAATCAATATAACATTGCTTAAATAACTCAATGTCTTTTTTATATTGCATTTTGGATATGTTTAGTGCATAATATTATCACGATTAAAATGTTTCGGATAATTATTATGGCTGTAAACTATAAAATTAAATAACCAAGCGGAGGATATTATATATGAATCTTGGAACAGCAAAAATAACCGAAATTAAAGCTAATGCACTTTTAGCTTTGGATAAATTTTTGACAAAACGTTTAAATTCTAATGACGAAAAATCAATTAAAATTGTTCAAACAATATCTTACTGGATTTTAGACTATGTTAAGTTTTTGACCTACGAAAGTAACAACAATATGAAATTTAAACGTTATAAACGCGGCGATGTTATTAAAGTAAATTTTGGTCACCGCATAGGTCGAGAACACGGTGGGCTTCATTATGCCATAGTTTTAGATGTTAAAAACCCATTGCAATCAAACCTTTTAACCGTAGTGCCTCTAACATCAGTAAAAGAACATACTAACCTAGAAAAACTTGGTAAAGATAGAATTTTTATCGGCAATGAAATATATAAAGAAATAATTAATAAAACTAACCGTTTGCCTGCTGGAAGCCATGAAAAGACAGCTGTTTCAAAAGAATTAGCAAGAATGAAAACCGGAAGTATAGTTTTAATCGGACAAATTACTACTATCAGTAAGTATAGAATTTATGACCCGCTTTCAAGTAAAAACGCCTTGCACGGCATCAAAGTATCTGATAATACCCTAACAAAGATAGACGAAAAAATAAAAATATTATTTACAAACTCTATTTGACAAAAACGATGTTAAGTTGTAATATAATAGTACATAGCCCCTTGCGGGCACTATCAAAGACTTAGCCTTTACAGGCACTATAAAAACACCGTCTGCAAAAGTAGACGGTGTTTTTAGTTTATCTTTAAAATAAATACCCTATAAAATTGGAAAAGCTGGAAATGCCAAAAGCATAACCAGCCCCGAAAGTGTTAAGCCGCAAACTTAACTTTTCCAAAAATAATGTTTGAATAAAAAATATTGATAGACTTGTTCGTCGAGCAAGTAACTATCAACATTGAAGAAGTTTTTGTAACATTCGGTACAAAAAACGTGTATATGGAGATGGTGCCGAAGACCGGACTTGAACCGGTACGGGGATCACTCCCCGAGGGATTTTAAGTCCCTTGCGTCTGCCAATTCCGCCACTCCGGCATGAATATGGAGGCGACACCCGGAATCGAACCGGGGATAAAGGTTTTGCAGACCTCTGCCTTACCGCTTGGCTATGTCGCCGTAATGATGGAGCGGAAAACGAGATTCGAACTCGCGACCCCCTCCTTGGCAAGGAGGTGCT